>Ga0209542_10002084_pt1 | contig 45687 bp, 43 predicted proteins | sample RifCSPhighO2_01_FD_184028 | JGI IMG/M metagenome (GOLD analysis project Ga0209542, IMG submission 184028) | Soil microbial communities from Rifle, Colorado - Rifle CSP2_plank highO2_0.1 (SPAdes) (version 2) | ecosystem: Environmental > Terrestrial > Deep subsurface > Rock core/Sediment ...
TTCCCTCCAGATTCGAAAGGCGGACGAGACGTTTTTTGACTTCTTCTTGAGGCAATCTCATACCTCTATTTTACCATGTTTTCCCGCATATTTGGGGGTAATTATGCACAGGAGCGTGAGGGGTTACTTGCACTTTGTGTAAAAAAAATGGCATGATAATCGGAGATTAATCCAACATATCACGCCCCCGCTCTTTTTATACGGGAAGAATACTTGTGATGATTCGGCTAAGTTCTTCTATCTTAGCCATTACTTCTTTGTGATGTTTTTCACTTTCTTCTTTCTGGCGAGCCATTTTTTGCGCCACAGCTTCTTTTATGTCGTTTGTTATTATTTCTGCATGTCGTGCTTTTTCTTTCGCACTTCCCACCTCTAATTCTGCGTGTTGCAGCCTTTCTTCCATCAATTCCTTTATGGCTTTTATTGACTCAGTCGCATTTAGTGCACTTGCGATTTGTTCCACTGCTGCTTTTGTTGCAAGCAATGCCTGGATGTCATTGAGTTGTTTTTGCTGTTTTTTGATAAAATACCAAAACAGTAGGACAAAAAAGATTTTAATCACAAACAATATTATGACCAAGGCAAAGACTTTTTCTGCACCAGAAAAGTTTGCAAACCACTCTGTCACAAGTCACCTCACTTTGTTAAGGAACAGGCGAATTGGTAAATCTAGTCTAATGGTACGTTTTTTATGCCACGGCGTCAAATTTTATTAATTTTGACTTTAAATCTGGTAAATGTTAATATATAAAATATAAATTAAATTTTATTATATGACTTCAGAGAGCGGATCAGGATTACCTGATTCAGAACAATCTATCTCTCCAATAGAATCAGTTGAACCGGGCGAACAAGAAGAATTGTTCGCTGTTGACCAACTTATAAAATTAGCAGAGGAGATAAGAGAAAGGGCTGTGGTATTAAATAAGTCAATGGAGCAAGATCAGTTGGCTGCTTTTAATGAACTCATAAAATTGGCAAAGGATATCAAAGAAAAAATAGATGCACCGAATAAGTCAATGGAGCAAGATCAGTTGGCTGTTTTTAATGAACTCATAAAATTGGCAAAGGATATCAAAGAAAAAATAGATGTGAGAGATGAATCAATGGGAGAAGAATTGTTAGTCAGCCTTGACCGGCTTATTGATTTAGTAGGAGATGTGAGAGTAGGATTGGAAGTAGTAAAAAAAGCAAAATTAGGAGAGACAGGAAAAGAAGCGGGAGAAGATGAATTAGTAGGACCAGAGAAAAAAAATCTTGTGGATACCTTAAAAGGTTATGAAAATGAAAGTGAGCGAAAAAAGTTTCTTTCAAAACTAGCAGGACGGCGGGTTTATCATTTTATTACACAAGAAGATGGGACTCGCGTGAAACAATATTTAGAACTTAAACGAAAAGAGGGGAATAATCTTGTGTTTTGGGCTTATAATTTAGATAATTTAAGTGAGCCGATAGAAGAAAATGGAAAACCAAAAGAGATAAAATCACGGATTAGAGGAATACAGTATCGCGATTGGAAGGAAAGTGAGCCGACAGAAGAAGAAATTAAGAATCCTTTAGTATACAGAGATGATAACGAAAATTTCAGTAGTAATGACGTAGAAGAAGTTATTGATGATGAAGAGAACAGGGTTTTGAAATTAAGAAATCGGGCAGAAATATCGACTGGAGAGCCTAGAGAGTTGCGATCTGATGAGTTGGTTAAATATGAATATTTTGATGAAAAGGGAAATAAAAAATTCGCTTATGCAAGTCGTACTTTGGCGCGGCCAAAGTCTCTAAAATCGGCAAAACATCCCACGGGCCCAGAACCAAGTAACGCCGAATTGGAGGTAGGAATAGAAACACCGGCGCCAAAAACTACTGAATCGGAAGGGGTACCAAGGGTAGATGTAACGCCATTACCAGAAGCAACCAAAACTTCAACCTTAGAAGATATTGAGGTGAGTGAAAGAAGAAAAAAAGATAAGGAAGAAATAGATAAAGTAAGAAGCGAGATAGAAGAAGATTTAATATCAAGTGAGAGTGAAATTGATAGAAAATTTGTGGACGCTATGGCAGGAGAAGGCACGGAAGATGATTTGACAGAACCCAAATCATCAGAAATTCCAGATTTATCACCAGATTCAACCGCAGAAATCGATGAAAATGAAGAGCTAAAAATATTAAAAGAAGTTTTTCATGATACTTTGTACAGTGCAATGCGGAAGTGCAGGGATTGTATTAGAACATTAGAAGGTAGAAATGAAAGGGTATTTATAGGAGACGTAGAAGTAGAAGAAAAACTGGTACGATCTCTTAAGGAAAACCCACCCGTTGAAGCAAAAAACCTGGAAGAATCTCTTAAAAAGAAACTACTTATTTTGGAAAAAGAAAATAGACCCGGCAAAAACCATAATGAAAGATTCTATAGGGAAAATAGAATTAGTCTTGATGAATTTATGAGAGATTGTGATGAAAGAATGTTAAATGTTATGGAGGTTGTTGAATCTTCTGCAGAATCAAAAGAAACAAAAGAAGATGGGGAGGAGGAAAGTTGGTTTACAAAGACATGGAAGGCTCCGCTTCGCGGATTTGATAATGCATGGAAATGGACAGAGGAATCAATAGAAAAATATGGTATTAAACCGTTAAATGAAGCAATAGAAAAAAATCCTAAAAAATATTTTAGGATAGGTATGGCTGCAGGACTTGCCGGACTAGCTGCGCCTTTTGGCTTGCCTTTACTGCCAGTATTTATTATTCTTCCTGTAATGTTTGGGGGTTTCTTTACGGGATCTTACCTTATGGTTAAGGCTAATACGAAGAAAAATGAAATCGAACCAGAAGATGGGGAAAAACCTAGTGAAGATTTACCCCAAGCTGATTTGCTTGCTGGGGTTTCTGATGAAGAAGTAAAAACCGAGGCGGAAAATTTACCAACTCTTGATTTAAAGGAAAAAGTCGGTGGGAGTGGGGTAGAAACATTGCCATCAAATAAAAAAGAATCTGCTAAAGTAAAAAAGGAAAGGTTATTGAAGGAGAAATTAAAAAGATTGAAAGAAATAGATGAGAGATATAATCTTTATAGTGACGAAGAAAAACATAACGAGGTTACAGCAGGTTTACGTGAAGAAAGACAAGAAATAGTTGAAGATATTGGTGAAGAAAATATAAAATTATATGAAGTAATTAAGAAAATAGAAAATAGAAAGTTTGACTGTCCCAAGTGTAAATATCGGACTGGATTGGCTAATATAATGGGAGAAGGTATGTGTCCTTCTTGTGAAAGTACAGCAATTTTAAGGGATACCAAGTTTGAGGAAGCTAAAAAAGAATTAGAGGTATTAAGAGAAAAATTAAAAGAAGGATCTAAAAAGACTAAAAAGTAAGAATAAAACCCGCTGATGCGGGTTTTTGGTTGTTATTTTTTATTTTTTAGTTTTTCTATCAGGTCCCTGATTTCCACCGCCCGTTCAAAGTCCAAGTTTTTCGCGGCCAGTTTCATTTCTTTTTCCAGTAGTTTTTTGCCTGCCTGCCGGTCAGGCAGGTCTTGCAATAAGTCAAATTCCAAAACAACGTCTTGTGGTTTTGAAAATCCCCAATCCCTGATGTCTTTGATAATCGCTGTCGGGGTAATGTGATGCTTTTTGTTGTAGTCTTCCTGGATTTTTCTTCTCCGGTTTATTTCATCAATGGCGCTTTGCATGGACATGGTGGTTTTATCGCCGTATAAAATAACCCGGCCTTGCAAGTGGCGCGCCGCCCGGCCCATGGTTTGGATTAAGGTGGTTTTGTTTCTTAAAAATCCTTCTTTGTCGGCGTCTAAAATGGCAACTAAAGCCACTTCTGGTAAATCCAGCCCCTCCCGCAAAAGATTAATGCCCACTAATACATCAAATTTTCCCTGACGGAAATTTTTTAAAATTTCCGGCCGGTCCATAGTTTTTATCTCCGAATGCAAATATTGCGATTTAATGTTACGTTCTTCCAAGTAACTTGAAATTTCTTCGGCCAGCCGTTTGGTCAAGGCTATTACCAGTACACGGTGTTTTTTCGCGGTTTCTTTTTCTATTTCGTTCATCAAATTTTTGATTTGGTTTTCGGTTTTTTTAATTTCTATGGAAGGCTCCAATAATCCCGTGGGTCGTATGATTTGTTCAATAATATTATTACCGGATTTTTCCAATTCATACGGTGCCGGAGTTGCCGAAACATAAATTGACTGTTTTTCTCGTTCTGTAAATTCTTTAAATGTTAAAGGCCGGTTGTCTTTGGCCGAGGGCAAGCGAAATCCAAAGTCAATCAAGGTTTCTTTTCTGGCTTTGTCGCCGATGGCCATGGCTTTGATTTGTGGAATGGAAATGTGTGATTCATCAATGAAAATTAAAAATCCGCCGTTTACTTGCCCTGAGCGACTCGCAGGAGTCGAAGGGTTGAAATAATCAAAGTAATCAACCAGAGAAAATGGCGGGCTTCCTGGTTTTCTAAATTCTAACTGGCTTGAATAGTTTTCAATGCCCTGGCACCAGCCATTTTCTTTGAGCATTTCCAAATCGTAATTTGTTTTTTGCTCCAATCGCTGATACTCAACCAGTTTGTTTTGTTTTTTTAATTCTTGCAGGCGTTTGTGCAATTCCAATTTTATATTTTCAAGAGCAATATTAATTTTATCTTGAGGAGCAACCCAGAAGGTAGCGGGGAAGAGTGTAAAATTTGAAATTTGAAATTTGAAATTTGAAATAACGCCGGGAGGCGCCGAAAAAATCGCCGCGATTTTTTCGGCGCCAAATTCCACCCGTATTACTTTCTCTCCCGTAACCAAATATATTTCAATAATATCCCCCCGCACGCGAAACACCCCGGGCTTCCATTCAATATCATTTCTTTTATATTGCAGGGTGATTAAATGGGAAATAAAATCTTTGCGTTTCATTTTTTGTTTTGGCGAAATTTCCAATGAAACATTTTGGTAATTTTCCGGCGAGCCGATGTTGTAAATGCAACTTACCGAAGCCACCACGATCACGTCTTTTCGCGAAAGAATATCTTGGGTGGCGGAATGCCGCAGGCGGTCTATCTCTTGGTTTATTTTAGCGTCTTTTTCTATGTAAGTATCGGTTTGGGGAATGTAGGCTTCTGGTTGGTAGTAGTCATAGTAAGATACAAAATAATGCACCCCGTTGTGGGGGAAAAATTCTCTCATTTCCTGATAGAGCTGGGCGGCCAAGGTTTTGTTGGGAGAAATAATTAATGCGGGTTTTTGATATTTTGCTATCACTTGCGCCATGGTAAAGGTTTTACCCGATCCGGTCACTCCCAAAAGCACCTGGTGTTTTTTGCCGGATATTAAGTTGCCATAGAGTTTTTTTATGGCTTCGGGTTGGTCGCCCGTGGGTTTAAATTTGGATATTAATTTAAATAGCATTATAATGACTAATAACTAAATCTTAATTTCTAACAAAATTTTAAATGACAAATATCAAAGACAAAAAATTTGATTTAGAAGATCGTACGGCTAAGTTTGGTGAAAATATTATTGATTTTTCAAAAAAGATAAAATCAACACCAATCACTATGTCGCTCATTTCTCAGCTCGTAAGATCGGCTACGAGTATTGGTGCTAATTATTGCGAAGCCGATTGTGCGGAAACGAAAAAAGATTTTGAACATAAAATAGGCATTTGTAAGAAAGAATCAAAGGAAAGTAGGCATTGGGTCAGGATGGTGGCAAGGGCAATACCCGAATTATCACACGAAGCGAGGATTTATTGGAAAGAGGCAAATGAATTAAATCTTATTTTTTCGGCAATTGTAAGAAAGTCTCGGGAGAAAAATTTAAGCATTTAGCATTTTATTAGAAATTAGGATTTAGGATTTAGTAATTTATGTTATGATTTCTTATTTGCACGGAAATATTATATTAAAGAAGGATAAATTCATTATAGTGGAAATCGGCGGCCTAGGCTACAAGGTTTTTTTGTCGCGCCAATCGCTGTTAAAGCTACCAGAAATCGGCGGCGATATCAAACTATTTTGTTTTCAAAATGTGAAAGAAGATGTTTTAGACCTCTATGGATTTTTAACCTATGACGAATTGGATTTTTTTGAAGTATTAATGGAAATCCGCGGCGTGGGGCCAAAATCAGCGCTGGATATTGCTTCTTTAGGATCCCTGGAAAAAATAAAAAATAGGATTTTAGCGGGCGATGTAAAAATATTTGAAGGCATTGCGGGTATTGGTACCAAAAAAGCCATGACGATTATTTTGGAATTAACCGGAAAAATAAAATTATTGGATTCGCTAAAGCACAAAGGCTCTAAAGATCCGGCCGAAGACGGTTTAGTTTCACTTGGTTTTTCAAAAGAACAGGCAAAGGAAGCTTTAAAGAGCGTACCGCCTGACGTAAAAAATATGGAAGAAAGGATAAAGCAGGCTTTAAAAAATTTGGGCAAGCCATAGCAGGAGAGTTGACTTTTTACTTTAAGGGATTATAATTCATATATAATGCAACACAGATCAAACAAAAATACTATTATCATTATCAACCTCTCCTAAGGAAGCGGCATATTTGGTTTTATAAAAATTTGCCTCTTCCCAAGAAGAGGTTTTTCTTTTGTCTGGCAGTTCATTAACAATTATAAGGAGGGCAAAGCTATGTGGTTATCTCAACAAAGAAGAAAAGAAATTATTTTGGATGCGGTAGAAAAAGCTACAAAATTGAAAAAAGAAAGCAAAGAAGAAAAGAGATGGAAAAGGTATCAGGCGTTGAAAAACAGGGCCAAAAAGGAAATAGATAGCTTTGATAAAGAAAGATTTTTGGTGCGGTGCAAGGAATGTGATCATTGGTGTATAATAAATGGAAAAGATCAGATTTTATGGCCGATGAGTTATGGGGGCAAGTTATGTCCCATGTGTGGAGATTGGGAATTAACTAGCGTAACCGCTTTTTAATAAGCCGGTTTTTAGAAAATCGGCTTTTTTTTATTGATGCATTGTGTTAAATTGAAAACATGAAAATTAAATCTTTTATTAAAAAATTAACACCAGATTTTTTATTGGATTTTTACTATTGGCTTTGGGCTTTGGCCGGAGCCATTGCATTTGGTTTTCCTTCTCGAAAATTAATCGTTATCGGGGTTACCGGCACCAGTGGTAAGTCAACTACCATAGATTTTATTACCAGGATTTTAGAAGAAGCGGGAAACCATGTCGCCTCGGCTTCTTCTATCAGGTTTAAAATTAAGAATAAAGAATGGCAAAATACCTTAAAAATGACCATGCCCGGACGCTTTGTTATACAAAAATTTTTACGCCAAGCCGTGCAGTCAAAATGCAACTATGCGGTGCTGGAAGTTACTTCAGAGGGTATTAAACAATACCGCCATAAATTTATAACCTTTGATACAGCGGTGTTTTTAAATATAACTCCAGAGCATATTGATTCGCACGGAGGGTTTGAAAATTATCGGAGTGCAAAATTGGAATTGTTTAAAGCGGCTAAAAACTTGCATGTTATAAATGCTGACGATGAAAACACAACATATTTTTTAGAGATTCCGGCGAAAAAAAAATACCTTTTTGGCATCAAAAATAGTAATGTAGATTTATGTGCGGAAAAAATACGTTTTGAAAACGGAAAAATAACTTTTTGGGTAAGTGGCACAGAATTTCACTTGGGTTTATTGGGCGAATTTAATGTGTTAAATGCAATGGCCGCTATTTCGCTTGGGATGGCAAAAGGAATTTCTTTAGATATTTGCAAAAAAGCTCTGGGAAAAGTAACCGGTATGCCGGGCAGGCTTGAAGTAGTGGCAGAAAATCCTTTTTTAGTGGTGGTGGACTACGCATTTACGCCCGAACAGCTTGATGCATCTTATAAATCGGTAAAACAATTTTCCGGCGGCAAGCCTTTGGTGTGCGTATTAGGTGCCTGTGGCGGCGGACGGGACAAATGGAAGCGTCCCGTGCTTGGGAAAATTGCACAGCAACATTGTAAGGAAATAATTATTACCAATGAGGATCCCTACGATGAAGATCCATTAGGAATCATGGAGCAAGTAGCCGACGGCATTGATAACCAGGTAAAGCCTTACCATATTATTTTAGATAGAAAAGAAGCCATAAAAAGAGCCTTAGCGCTAGCAGGGCAAACTGATGCGGTGGTAATTACCGGCAAAGGCGCTGAGCCGTTGATGTGTTTGGCAAATGGCAAAAAAATCCCATGGAGTGATAAAAATATAGTAAAAGAGGAATTAGACCACATTGACTCTTCTTTGCCAAAAAACTATAATTAACCAAAACAAAAAACCATGGAAACGATTAGACCATCGGAAGAACCAGAAAATTTAGAGCAGATCAACATTAAAAATGAACTTCCAGAAACTCTAGAACAAGAGCTAGTTTTTAGTTTTTCGGAAAACAAAGAAGCTGGTGAAGAATTAACCGAAGAGACGCAAAGAGCCGAAAATGATATTAAATCAGAAGAAGGAAAGCTTTTTACAAGTGTTAAGGACTCTTTTCAATCTGTTTTTACAGGCACCAGACTTGCAGGAGCTGCGGCTGTGGTTTGGGCGAGTACTATTACTGCTTGCGGTGATAATAATCCAAATGTAAAAGTTGCATCAGCACCGTCAATTGAGAAAAAAATTGGGCGGGAAATTACAGGAGTTGAAAAGGCGAGGTTGGCGACTGAACAAGCTAAAAAATCAGCGGATGAAGAAATAGGAATAATCATTGCAGGCATAGAAAGAGAACTGATAGAAGCGAAAAGAGATTTAACACTTGCCAAACTTAAGGGAGAAAGAATAGAAAGAATAGATAAGGCAAATGAAAAAGTTGAAAAATTAAAAAGGAAATTATGGCTGGCAGAAAACGATCGTACTGAAGCGGAAGAAGAAAAAGATGCTAAGATGCGAGAAGTTGCGGAAAAAAAGCATAGAGAGTTGCTTGGGAAGAGGTCGGAAGAAGAAAGAGAAGCAATTGAAGAAAAAGAAAAAAAAGAAAAAATAAGAGAGCTAGAAGGAGTCAATAGGCTTATGCCCCTTGTGTTAAAAAAAGAAGAGGCTTATATGAAGCTTCAGGGATTTAAAAAAGTGGAGCGGAAGGGAGATGATCTTCATGTTACTTTTGCCAAGGTTCCGTATCTGGTCCCTCCGGATAATATCCCAAATTTTCTAGGCGCTTTAAAAATACTTGAAAATGAGCGGGACGACTTTCCGCGAGAAAAGCGTGGAGAGATTAGGTGGGGAACAAGACTTGAAGGTATAATTAAAAACCATGGGACAGAGCTGACGCCCGCCAGGAGCGAATCAGAATTTCAACCTAAAAAAGGCGGGGTCAAATCAGAAATCCGACCCGAAGAAAAATCAAATTCAGAAAAGCTTTTGGATGAAAAATTAAAGACAGCAGAAGAAAATGCTATTTATTCAATGAGGCAATATGGTTTTGAAGTTTTGAAAAACACGTCAGACCAACTTTTTTCAATTCAGATTGATTCTGAGTCTTATCAAATTCATAAAAAAAATGTGCCAAAATTAGCTGAATTCATAACGGGTCTTGAATACGAAAGGAAACATTTATATCAGGCGTGGGAGAATTATAAGTTACGTGAAGTGCATCAACTGAAAATGAGAGGCAGATTTACTGGAGCTCAACAAAAAAGAATCAACGGGGAAATCAGACATATAGAAAGAATAACACGCGCCGATTTAGCAGGTCGAGTTAAACAGTATGTCATAGAAATAGCAGAGGAATAAATTAAACAAATGCAACATCCAGAAATAAGGCAAAAAATAATAGAGAGCTTAAACTTATCCGGCCTTACAAAGCCGGAGCAGGATAAGATTGTTTTTATGTTAATGGATAATATATCGTCTAGAATAAGTATTGCAATATGGGATACATTATCAGGGCAAGATAAAGAGGATCTAAATAACATTGAAAAGAAAGAATTTTTAGATTATATTAGTGTTAAAATAAAAGATTTTCCAAAATTAGTTGAGGATATTACAAGACAAACTTTGCATGATTTTAAAGGAAAAAGAGTGGGTATTAGTTGATTTTTAGAGTGTTTTAGGTTAGAGTGTAAAAGTGGCTTATAAGCCACTTTTATCATAAAAGGGAATTTAACATATGTCTCAAAACAATACGATAAAAAAATCAGATAAAAAGTTCATAAGAACAGAAAAGGCGCGGATCCGTCGCCAATTTTTAGATGTAAAAAAACAGGAAGAGTTGATAGATAAGTTGTATGAAAAGTTTTCCGGCAAGCCTGGCGCAAACCAGATTATTGATGAAAATACATCCGTAAAGAAAGAAGCCAAAAAACCAAAAGCGCCACAACAAAAGCAAAAGGAAAAAAAGAAAGGTGTAAAAAATAGACCTGTTGCGAAATAAGAATCGCAACGAAAATTTCAGATTTTTAGCCAAAAATTTGATAGAATTTTGAAACTTAGCTTCGCTAAGTTAAGAAATTATTGCAAATTTTGGGCAAAAATGTGGAATTTGCAGTAGATTCTTATTCCGCAACAGGTCTAATGATAAAAAATAGATTCATTAGCCCTAAATCTATGAAACAAAGCACTACCCGCCACAACGGAAGAATCAACAAGCGATGGAGAAAGAGCAGGAATCCAAAGAAAAAATAAAACATTTTCTCGTTTTTTAAGTTATGACAATATGACAATACAAGAAATTCACAACTTATCTATTGTTATGGGCATGGAGTCCGATTTTCGGGGGAAAGAAGGTGTCCAGAAAATTTTAGATAGTAAAAAAGGCAAATTTTTAAAACTTTCCTTAAAAGAACAAGAAGATTTTGATAAGGATGCCCTGGAAAATCCGTATCTTGATTCGGGCATTTATAATATTTCTGACAACAAGGAGGTTAAAAGAGCGTTGGTGGGGATTGATATCGGCCCTGAAGAAATATTATTGGCCCGCGAACTGGGTAATATCGATTTGGTGCTCGGCCATCACCCCGTAGGCAAGGGTTTGGCGCAATTGGCTGATGTCATGGAATTGCAGTGTGATGTATATAACTATTACGGGGTTCCGATAAATGTCGCCGAAGGCCTGATGCGCGAACGGATTTCTGAAGTTGCCAGGGGGGTTAACGCCAGTAATCACCAAAGAACGGTAGATACCGCCAGGCTTTTGCATATTAATTTGATGAATTCACACACTCCCACCGATAACCTGGCTGCTAAATTTTTAAAAAACTTTTTTGAATCAAGGAAACTGGAAAAAGTGTCGGACGTGGTGGATGCGCTCAAAGAGATTCCTGAATATAAAGAAGCTATGAAAATTGGCGTGGGCCCCAAGATTTTTGTGGGTTCTGGGGAACATCGTTGCGGCAAGATAGCGTTGTCTGAAATAACAGGAGGAACAGAAGGTTCGCCAAAACTATATGAAAAAATCGCCCAAGCGGGTATCGGAACAGTCATTGGTATGCACATTTCAGAAGAACATAAAAAAGAAGCCGAAGCGGCTCATATTAATATTGTCATTGCCGGGCACATGTCTTCTGATTCTTTAGGGGTTAATTTGTTTATGGATGCTTTAGAAAAACAAGGCATTGAAATTATTCCCTGCTCCGGTTTTACCAGAGTTTCACGGGTTTAAATTTAATTATCAGTGATATTGACATCTATTTTTTAAGGTTTAAAATGTAAAGTGAGGGGGATGTGAGATTAGGCCTTAGGGTCTATTATTCTTAAGGACAGAAATAATTTTTAATGCAGTTGGTCTATGCGTACGCGTAGTTTCTTGTCCGGACTAGTTTAAACGACTAATCAAATGCGTTAAGAATTATAATCCGCCTCTTAGACCTGCTGATTAAAGATTTTCCTACTACAATAGTAAAATGCAACCTTCGGGATGTCCTGTGGGCCAAGCAACTGCAAATTTGCTATAATTATGAAGGAGGGAGGAATGAGAAATCGCAATTTATCATTCCGACCGAGTGATTAATTATATTAGATATAATTTTTCAGCTTATGACAAGCATAAGCCTCAAAATTCTATCAAATTTTCGTTCTGAAATTTTACTATTTCATCACGGAAACCTTTAATCAGCAGGTCTATCAAAGACCGTTTCGTTTTGCGAGACGGTCTTTGCTTTGCATTACCGGTTTTTTCCTGGTAAAATAAGTCATTAACTTAATTCGCTTTGAATTAATATGTCCAAACCAACAGTAAAACCAAAAAAAATCATAAAAATCAAGCCAAAAAAGCGGCTGGCAAAACCAGCCGTCAAAAAGGAGCCTTTGTTTTTTGGTATTAAAAACATCAAGGGAAAGTTGGTGGGGCGGGTTTCCCATTATTTTTCAAATATTAATGTGGTGGCAATCAAGCTTTCAGCTCCCTTATCTTGGAAAGACCAAATCAGGATTGTAGGCGGGGATGCCACCGACTTTAACCAGAAAGTTGGAACTATGCAGGTCAATCATAAAGAAATTAAAAAAGCGAAAAAAGGCGACAATATCGGATTAAAAACGAAAGAAAAAGCCAGGGAAGGATATAGGGTATATAAAGTTTGACATTTTGGAATAAAAAAAATAAAATGTACTATGGAGGAAAAAATCTTTTATATAACTAAGGGAAAATTACAGCAATTAAAAAAAGAGCACGAAGAACTGGTCGTTTTTGAGCGCAATAAAACGGTTGGGCAGGAGGCTCCAAGAATGCTTGAATCTGAAGATATAAATTCGGAGTTTATCAGTTACCATGAAGATATGGATGCGTTAAGGTTTAGGATTGATGAATTAAAAAATATTTTAGAGTATCATGAATTAATAAAAATTCCTCCAAAAGAAAAGCAGATATTTGTGGGAATCGGAGCTAAAGTTGCCATAGATGTTAATGGAAGAGATAATGAGTTTATGATTACCGGAACCTTAGAAGCGGATCCAGTGTTGGGGAAAATCAGCAACGAGTCTCCGGTGGGCAAGGCTCTTTTAGGACATAAAGTGGGAGATCAGATTACAGTTTCATTACCGGAAAAAATGCGCTATAAGATAAAAAATATCAAATACGAAATTAGTTAAAAAATCTAAAAAAACGTAAAAAAGAAGCTCTAACAAGCTTCTTTTTTGCTGGTAATTTGAGTATAATACTAGAATACTAGTAAGAGATGGTTACAAAAGTCCACATTTGGTCTAAATTTTCATTTTTCAGCTGTAAATTTGCTATAATCTCTCGGCTTAGCTAAAGCTAAACTTCCAAATTCTATCAAATTTTCGCTCTGAAAAATGAAAGTTTATCCTCAAAAGCGACTTTTGCAACCATCTCTAACTATTTTTCCCCATATGCCAAAACTTATTAGCAATATAGTAAAAGTGTTAATCCTCAGTGATTTTTTTATTAATTTAGGCTGGGGATTAATGGCGCCCATTTTTGCCATTTTTATTGTCCAAAATATTACGGTAGGTAGCGTTTCGGAAGGGGTTAAGGTTGCAGGGTTTGCATCACTTTTTTATTGGATAACAAAATCAACATTGCAAATACCTATTGGCCACTACCTTGATAAAAATCATGGCGAGAGGGATGACTATTGGTGGATGGTGGCGGGAACTTTCATGATGTCGCTTGTGCCGTTGGGATATATTATTTCCAACCAGTCTTGGCACATTTATGCGCTACAAATTTTCTACGGAGTTTCTGCGGCTATGATTCTTCCTTCCTTTGCGGCAATATTTACCCGTCACATCAATAAAGGCAGGGAGGCCTTAACCTGGAGCACCTATAGCACTTGTTTGGGGGGTGCCGCTGGCGTTGCTGGTGGAATTGGCGGCATTGCGGTTGCTACGTTCGGCTTTAAACCAGTGTTGGTTTTTATCAGTGTTCTTACTTTTGTTGCAGCCATATCACTCTTGGTTATTAAAGATGATATTTCGCCGAAGAATAGAAATGTGGTAAGAATTCCCATAGAGAGAAAATAATGAAAAATCAAGAAATCGCCAAATTTTTTTATGATATAGCTCGGTTTTTAGAAATAGACGGGGTGGCTTTTAAGCCGTATGCTTATCAAAGAGCTGCGGCGTCTTTGGAGGGCTTAAAAGATGATGTTTCTAAAATATATATTAAAGGAGGCAGGAAAGCTTTGGAGGAAATTGAAGGAATCGGCAAAGCAATGTCGGACCACATAGAGGAATATTTAAAAACCGGAAAAATAAAACTTCATGAAGAATTTAAAAAAAGCCTGCCTGTGGACATGGATGCGCTTTTAAAAGTTGAGGGCTTAGGTCCTAAAAAAATAAAAGTGCTTTATCAGAAGTTGGGAATTAGAAACTTAAAAGATTTGGAAAAAGCCGTAAAAAAACATGAGGTTGCGCCCCTGTTTGGTTTTGGAGAAAAAACGGAAAAAAATATTGTCCAGGGATTGGAATTTGTAAAACAAAATAAAGGAAGGTCGTTGTTGCAAGATATTATGCCGGTGGCAAGAGATGTTCTAAAAAAACTGGAAGGACTAAAAGAAGTGGAGAGGGCAAGTTTAGCCGGATCGCTGCGAAGAAGAAAAGAAACGATTGGCGATGTGGATTTTTTAGTAGTTTCTGGCAATCCTGCAAAAGTTATGGATTTTTTTGTATCTTTGCCGGGAGTTAAAAAAGTGTGGGGCAAGGGCAACACCAAGTCTTCCGTACATATGGCGGCAGGTTTTGATATGGATTTACGAGTAGTGCCCCAAAAAAGTTACGGGGCGGCATTACAGTATTTTACCGGTTCGCAAGCCCATAATATTGTAACCCGTAAAATGGCTATTGATAAGGGGTTGAAATTAAGCGAGTATGGAGTCTTTCGTGGGGCAAAAATGATTGCAGGGAAAACCGAAGAAGAGGTATATAAAGCCATTGGCTTGCCTTATATAGAACCTGAATTACGGGAAGATGCGGGGGAAGTTGACGTCGCATTGGAGGGGAAATTACCTAAATTAATCCAATTAAAAGACATTAAGGGGGATTTGCATTGTCATTCAAATTGGAATGGCGGCCAACATTCCATTGAAGTTATGGCAAAGACCGCTATGGAAAGAGGGTATCAGTATATTGGCATATCCGACCATTCAAAAACACTAAAAATTGAAAACGGATTGGATGAAAAAAAGTTATTAAAACAACACGAAGCGATTCAAAAAGTTAACAAAAAGTTTCAGGATTCAGGTTTTAAGTTTCAAGTTCTGCATGGTGTTGAAGCCGATATTTTAAAAGACGGATCAATTGATATTAAAAGCGAAGTGCTGGCGCAATTGGATTATGTAATCGCTTCAGTGCATTTAAATACCAAAATGGAAAAAAAAGAAATGATGGCGCGTATTGAAAAAGCCATGAAAAATCCTCATGTTGATATTATCGCCCATCCTACGGGACGGATAGTAAACCAAAGAGATGAATATCAAATTGATTTTGATAAAATGTTAAGTCTTGCAAAAGAAACTGGTACCATTTTAGAAATTAATTCTTCCGCCAGGCTGGATTTACGTGATTTTTACATTAGGCGAACCAAAGCCGAAAATGTCAAAATGATTATCAATACCGATTCGCACCACAAAGACCAAATGGCATTGATGGAATATGGAGTTTCGCAAGCCCGCCGCGGCTGGGCGGAATCTGCTGATATTATAAATACTTTGCCAGTTTTGGAGTTATTAAAATATTTTAAATAATATGCCAAGGGAAAATTCAGCCGGAGCGTTAATATATAGAATAGAAAATAACCCTTCAACTGGGCTCAGGACAGGTACACCCTATTATCTGCTGTTGCATTACCAGTCGGGCCATTGGGAATTTGCCAAAGGCCATATTGAGGAAGGTGAAAGTCCGGAAAATGCCGCATTACGGGAAGTGGCCGAAGAAACAGGAATTAAAGACTTGGAAATAATTCCCGGGTTTAAAGAATATATAAAATATTTTTTTCGCAATAATTATGATTTGAAAAAAGAACCCCTCGGCGTGGCTCAGGACAGGGATAAAAACAAGGCGCCGTGGATTTTTAAACTAGTGGTTTTTTATCTGGCTAAAACAAATACCAAAGAAATAACTCTTTCAGACGAGCATATCGGTTTTGCCTGGCTGCCCTACCAGCAAGCTTTAAAAAAATTAACCTTTAAAAATGCTAAAAATTTACTTAAAAAAGCCAATGACCTTATTTCAAGATAAAGTTTATAATGTGGTGAGAAAAATCCCCATGGGCAAGGTACTGAGGGGTCGTACGTTAATAACTTGCGCTTTTTCATCCAACCTGCACGTCATCTGTGTCCCAAAAAATAGTATGCGTAGCTTTACTACGCCTCCTATTTTTTTGAACACATCTGGCACGCATCTTGGCGAAAAAGTATCAAGTTATTAACGTACGACCCCTGACCTACAAACAAGTTGCAAAAAGGGCGGGAAATCCCAAGGCCTACCAGGCGGTGGGGAATGCTTTGCATAAAAATCATAACCCCAAAATTCCCTGTCACCGTGTTGTAAAGACTGGCGGGGATATTGGCGGATATAACAGGGGTGTTGGCAATAAAATAAAACTACTAACCAGGGAAGGATATTTTTAACACGACCTGGGGATAGATGTTCATTGCTTTTTTGGGCGTACCATATACAATTAGTTAAAGATAATATAATTAAAGACAAAATATTATGATGGTAAAAAACAGGAGACTATTTTTATTATTGATCCTCTTTTTTCTGCTTTCCGTGTTGTTTGTGCAAACAGGCGGTACCGGAAATGTTGTTGTTATGATGTCGTAGTGTCGTTACAACCAATTAAAAACCACCCTGAATAATATGGGTGGTTTTTAATTGGTTGTAATTATTTCTTTTCTTTTACCTCTTCTATGATTTTTTCAAAGATGGCGGGGTGTTTTTCTACCAGTTCAGATAAAATTTTCCTATCAAGGTCAATCTTTTTTAATTTTAACCCATGAATGAGTTTGCTGTAGTTAATTCCCAGTTTCCGTGCGGCGGCATTGATTTGCAACTGCCATAATTGCCTAAAATCCCTCTTTTTTACCTTTCTATCGCGGTAGGAGAATGTCCAGGCATGCCTTAGCGCATCTTTTGCCAATTTGTATTTTGATTTCCTGCCATACTTAAAACCTTTGGCATGTTTTAATAAGTGCTTTTTGTGTTTATGGGCTGTTGCTCCTTTTTTGACTCTTGTCATGGCAATTTTTAATTTATTAAAAATTGACACCGAGCACAAAATTTTGATAAAAATTTCTGTGCTTGGTTATCATTTATTATTTAACTTTGTAAATACCGTTTTATGCGTTTGGTTTCAGATTTGGAAAGCTCAATCCATTTACGGCCTTTCCTGCGCATTTCACCGGTTTTTTTTGCACGATAATGATTCTGGCCTGCCTGCCTTCGTAAAATTTTTCCGGTTCCGGTGATTTTAAATCTTTTTATTAATGCTTTTTTTGTTTTATTCATAGTATTGGAGTATTCACGAATATACGAATATTTTTAAATATACGAATGTTACAAATATACGAATCATCGTGATTTGTATATTGGTATATTAATTTTTAATTTGTATATTCGCAATTACTCCTTTGAGATGATCATGGTGTACCCTTTTGGTTCACGCTTTAAGTCCCGTTCCACTTTGAGGGGTATTAATTTGTCGGTAGTTTCCAAAAAAAAGATTACCTTTTTTTGCGCCAAATCTCCCATGGCCTTTTCCCTCCCTTTTAACACCATGCTTATTTTCACTTTGTCGCCTTCTTTTAAAAACTTTTCTGCCTGTTTAGCCTTTGTTTCAATGTCGCCAAGGGCTATGTTAAATCCAAGCTGTATTTCTTTAAGCTTAGTGATCTTGGTGTTTACCTTTATTTTACGTTCCTTTTTTTGCAGTGAATAAAGGTATTTTCCGTAGTTGGCAATGCGACATACCGGCGGGTCAACTTTTTCTGTAACTTGGATTAAATCCAGGCCTTTGCCTTTTGCCAAATCAATGGCGGCAAAAATATTCATTACTCCCAACTGTTCACCTGTTTCGCTTATCACTCGTACCTCTTTCGCCCGTATAAAATTGTTGATTAATACTTTTTCCAAATTATATGTATACTTTGAATTACGAAAAACCTCGGAGGTATTTTGCTCAAATTTGGAGATAGAAATTTAATAGAATTTTTAGGCTTAGCCAAAGGCTCCGCCTAAAAATTATAGTAAATTTATAGCCCAAATTTGGGTAAAAGACCCCGAAACTCTTTTAAAATAGGGGTTTCGTAATTCAAAGTATATATTTAATGTGTGGAGATGGAGGAGTTGAATCCTCGTCTGAAAAGCTATTAAAAACAGTTCTACAAGCTTAGTTTACCTTTAGTGTCAGATATTAAATAAAAGATAAACAAAACTTTAATATCTTATCCTTAATAATCTCAATAATTTTTATAAGGATATAAAAATTATCTATCCTGATGATATAACACCCTTATCTGCCTATCAGGAGTTGACAGGAAGGATGAGCATTAAGCGTATGCTAATGCCGGTTGCTTTCTAAATAAGTTAGCAATTATGTTTTTCTCAAAGTTTTATGAGATTTGAGAATACTCAGCTTGCCTTGTTTTTAAAGAGCAATCCATCGAAACTTTCATCCCCGTGTTCATTATTTGAATTCTCTTCTTATATCACGCTCTACGTCCCGTTTTTTAATCTGTTCTTTTTTATCAAATTTCTTTTTGCCTTTGGCTAAAGCGAATTCGAGTTTTATCCTACCATGTTGTTCATAAACTTTCAAGGGTATTAGTGAAAATCCCCGCTCATTTACCTTGCCCATCAAATAGTCTATCTCTTTTTTGTTTAACAATAGCTTGCGTGATTGCTCAGGATTATAATCAGGTGGGGTGTTTTTTGGCTGGTAGGGGGGTACTTTGGCACCAATTAACTCGGGCTGGGCATTTCTTATCACTACGTATGAGCCAGATAAATGCATATGGCCGGTTTTGATGCTTTTTACTTCTTGGCCTTGTAACACCAAACCCGCCTCGTATTTTTCCAAGACTTCATAGTCAAATCCAGCTTTTTTATTTTGGGCGTAGATATTCATAACCTTAGTGTATAGATATAATAAATCTCTGTAAACCCTTGACAAAAGTTTACTTAAGGCGTACAGTTAAACATTAGGAAAGTTCTTTGAATATGCTCCCTGGGTTGCATCTTTTAGGGCATGTTTATTATACTTTTGGAGCCTTAAAAGATGTAACCCAGGATACATTCTTGTGTTGGGGGGCTCAACATAAAAGAATGCATCTATTTCAAGGAGGTGATTTATGACAGCCATCCTATTGGAGGTAGTCCCGGCTATCTCCAGACCTCGATTTCAGCTCAGGTGCGATTTTGATTGCCCTCCCGATTCTCGTTATGGGGTAGAGTTTTTGCTCGATTCCCGATTCAAAGAAGGGGAATTTACCCCAAAACTTGTTCAAATCGTCCATCCGGGCGAGGGGTTTATTTTGGGCACGGAGCTGCTCGAGAGAGTCAAGGGCTACACTTGCCTTGGGTTAAGGCATGCGGAGGCAATGCTTCGCAATCAGGAAAGGATTCCCATGGAATGGCAGGATCAGGACTTGTGGCTCATTTTTCCCGCAAGTCTCCAACGGGACAAGGGTGTGCGGGGACGGCACGATGCTGTCATTGACTGGAAGGAGATTTTTTTCATCAAGTGGGGTTTTACCAACTGGCTTCTTTACGAAAGGAGTCTTACTGACGGTTTTGGAGGAAACTGCTGGGTTCCCGTACTTGATGAGTAGTGCCTTGAAAAAAAAGACAAAAACCAGAGCCTTGCGAAAAATTGCAAAATTTTTCGCAAGGCCTCTTTTTTTACACGAAATCTTTGAATTGTGAAATGCTTTCGAGGTATTTTCTTTAAATGCAACCTTCGGGATGTCCTGCGGGCCAAGCAGAGCGAAAATTTGATAGAATTTTTAGGCTTACGCTAGGCGTCCGCCTAAAAATTATAACGAATTTGCAGCTGGAATTTAGAGAAAAGACCCGAAACTTGCTTTTCATAGTGCATTTCGTAATTCAAAGATTAAATAGTTCATCAACCCTTTAAATTATCGGTAAAATAGGCTAGAATAACACATATATGCCAAAAGAAAATATCATTATTTCATTGGGTGGGTCGCTGGTGGCGCCTGGAGACCTGTCTATGCAGGCAGGAATTGACACTGGTTTTTTAAAGCTTTTCAAAAAGACGGTGATAAAATATTTAGATTCACGGCGGTTTTTTGTATTTGTGGGCGGCGGCAAGGTGTGCCGGAATTATCAGGACGCATTATTGGAATTTGGCGCTGACAATAAAGAACGGGATTGGATGGGTATCAGTATTTCACGTTTAAACGCCGAAGTGGTAAAACAATCTTTTGATAAGCTGGCTTTTGAAAAGGTATTGACCGATCCGACCAAAAAAGTAAATTCACGGCGGGATATAGCGGTGTTTGCCGGCTGGAAGCCGGGCTGGTCAACGGATTACTGCAGTGTTATTTTAGCCAAAAACATGGGTATTAAAACCATTGTTAATGTTACCAATATTGATTATGTATATGACAAAGATCCTCGTAAATTCAAAGATGCTAAAGCCATAAAACAAATTTCCTGGAAGGATTTTAGGAAGCTGGTGGGCGACAAGTGGAGCCCGGGCTTGTCAGTGCCGTTTGATCCCCGTGCCTCTAAGATGGCAGAGATTTTAAAAATAAAAGTGGTTATGGTAAATGGCGCCCATTTGGATAGGCTGGAAAACTTTTTAAACGGCAAACCGTTTATCGGAACCACAATAAGTTAATGTTGGCTAATTCGTGAGAATTAGAGAACGGTAATGATGAAAGAGAAAATAAAAAGTTTAATAAAAGAAGTATTAAAAAATCTTGGAATTAAAGAAGCAAATTTTGTTGTGGGACATCCTGATGATTTGAGAAACGGAGATTATTTCACTAATGCGGCTATGGTTTACGTGAGAAATTTTGAAACTGGACAAGACAAACCAAGTAGGATGGAGGTAGCAGAAACTATCGGCCGCAACATTAAAGATAAAGATAGGGATGTATTGTTTGAAGAAGTAGATGTTGCTAGCCCCGGTTTTATAAATTTTTATTTGAAAAAAGAAATTTTTAACGAAAATACAAAACAGATTTTAAAAGATAAAAGTTTTGGAAAAAATAATAGTTTAAAAAGCCGAAAAATAATTATTGAATATACTGATCCTAATATTTTAAAAGAATTTCATATTGGGCACTTAATGAGTAATGCTATTGGCGAGTCGCTATCAAGAATTTTTGAATTTAATGGAGGCAAGGTTAAAAGAGCTAATTATCAGGGAGATGTCGGACTTCACGTGGCAAAAGCAATCTGGGGAATTCTCAAACAAGGGGGTAACTTTTTGACAGCTTATGCTTATGGACATAAAGCTTATACTGAATATCCTCAAGCAAAAATTGAAATAGAAGACGTAAATAAAAAACTTTATAATCGGACTGATTCAAGAGTAAATCTTTTATACGATGCGGGGAAAGAGAATTCACTTGAATACTTTAAAACAATCTATAAAAAATTAGGTACTAAATTTGATTACTATTTTTTTGAAAGCAAAGTAGCTTCTGTCGGGAAAAAAATCGTCCAGGAAAATATAGGAAAAATTTTTGAAAAAGGTGAAAAGGGAGCCATTATTTTTAAGGGAGAAGCATTCGGTTTGCACACAAGAGTTTTTATTAATTCTGAGGGCTTGCCAACCTATGAAGCAAAAGAGTTGGCACTAGTGCGGGAAAAGTATAAAAAATATAAATATGACCAGTCGGTAGTGGTGACGGCAAATGAAATCAATGAATACTTTAAGGTGTTAATGGCAGCTATGTCGCAGATTTTTCCGGAACTAGCCAAAAAAACAACGCATATTGGCCACGGCATGATGCGCTTGCCCGAAGGCAAGATGTCTTCAAGGACAGGGAAGGTAATAACGTTTGAATTTTTACTGGACGAAGTTGAAAATTTGATAAGAGAAAAAATAAAAGAACGGGATTTGTCGGAGAAAGAAAAAAAAGAAATTATAGAAAAAGTCGCCATTGGGGCACTAAAGTATTCTATTTTAAAACAATCAATTGGCAGTGATATTATTTACGATGCTAATAAATCTGTTTCTTTTGAGGGGGACTCCGGGCCGTATCTGCAATATTCTTATGTGCGGGCGATGTCGGTATTAAAAAAGGCAAAAAGCGAAAAGATAAATCCCTCGTTAAAAAATAGCCCGAGTCAAATAATTCAGCTAGAAAAAATGATGATATATTTTCCGGAAATTGTCCAAAAAGCTGGCAAGGAATACCAACCCCACTACATAGCGCTCTACTTGATTGAATTAGCCAGAGAATTTAATAATTATTATGCACACACTAAAATTGTAGATAAAGAAGATGCATTTTCGCCTTATAAAGTGGCGCTAACCCAAGCGTTTTCAATTATCATCAAAAACGGATTGTGGCTGCTTGGGATTGAAGCGCCAGAAAAAATGTGAAATAACTGTGTGCACAGTTATTTCATCCTGAGCGAAGTCGAAGGATAAATTATGAAATTACATAACAAGTACTACATTTTGCGGCACGGCGAGGCACTGTCTAATGTAAGGCAGGTGATTTCTTCTTGGCCGGAAACATTTAAAAATCCCCTAACTAAACATGGAAAAGAAACAATAAAAGAATCAGTTGAAATATTAAAAGACAAAGGCATTAATGTAATTTTTGCATCGGATTTATTAAGAACCAAGCAGACCGCCCAAATAGTCGGTAAGGCGTTGAAACTGGAGCCGAAATTTGATAAAAGGTTAAGAGAGCTGGGGTTTGGAACTTTAAACGGTAGGCAGATTGCTAGTTTAGATACAACATTTAAAAATGAGCAAGAAAGGATTAAAACAAGCATGCCCAAGGGTGAATCATATCAAGATGTGCAAAAAAGGGTTTTTGATTTTTTAAAAGACACCGATAAAAAGTATAAAAACAGCCATATTTTAATTGTCAGCCACGAAGGGCCGCTGTGGATGCTGGAGGCAAAAGTGCAGGGAATTTCATTGCAAAAACATCTGCAAACCATTCCCCGTGACCATCGAATCCACAAGGGACAAATAAAAGAACTTAACTAATTATGTCGTATAACTTTCCCGAACAAGAAAATAATATTTTGAAATTTTGGCAGGAGCATCGGGTTTTTGAAAAGCTGCGCCAAAAAAACCAGGGTAAAAAACGCTGGTCGTTCTTGGACGGCCCGATTACCGCCAATAATCCTATGGGTGTCCACCATGCCTGGGGCAGAACTTATAAAGACGTGCTTCAAAGATATTTTGCCATGAAGGGATTTGACCAGCGCTACCAAAACGGATTTGATTGCCAGGGGCTTTGGGTTGAAGTGGAAGTGGAAAAGGAACTGGGATTTAAAACTAAAAAAGATATTGAAGCCTATGGCATAGATGCGTTTGTCCAAAAGTGCAAAGAGCGGGTGGGAACATATTCAGCCATGCAAACAAACCAATCAATAAGGTTGGGCCAATGGATGGATTGGGAAAATTCTTACTATACTATGTCGGATGAAAACAATTACGCCATCTGGCATTTTTTAAAAAAATGTTTTGAAAAGGGTTATTTGTATAAAGGCCGGGATTCGGTGCCATGGTGCCCAAGGTGTGGAACCGCCATCAGCCAGCATGAAATTTTGACCGAGGAGTATAAAGAAATTGTCCATGATTCAGTGTATTTTCAGTTGCCGATTAAAGGCCATAAAGACGAATATCTTTTGGTCTGGACCACGACCCCTTGGACATTACCCGCCAACATAGCGGTGGCCGTGGATGAAAAAATTGATTATGCGTTGGTGGATTATAAAAATAATCACTATTGGGTTGCTAAAGATTTAGCAGAAAAAATATTTAAAGAGAATTATAGTATTGCTAAAACCGTAAAAGGTGAAGATTTAGTTGGATTAAAATATTCGTTTGCTTTTGATAATTTACCAAAAGTAGAAGAAGTTGCCTTTCGGTCCGCTCAGGGTAAACCCGATTTATTTCATACGGTTATTGCTACTGATGATAGGATTATGCCAATTACCACCCAAGACGGAACGGGTCTAGTACACACGGCGGTTTCAGCTGGACAGGAAGATTTTAAATTGGGCCAAAAATTAGGTTTGCCATTAATAGAAGTCATAGGTGAGGATGCGGTATATTTGGAAGGCTTAGGAGAATTTTTTGGGCAGAACGCCAAGAAAAACCCAAAAATAATTTTGGATTATTTGACAGCTGAAGGTGGTTGGATTTTTGAAATTTTGCCCTATAAGCATCGATATCCTACTTGCTGGAGATGCAAAACAGAATTGGTTTGGCGGGTGGTTGACGAATGGTATATCAGCATGGACGGATCCCATGTAAATTCCAAATCCCAATTTCCAAATCCCAAACCCTTCGATTCCGCTCAGGGCGAGCAAATTCAAAATTCAAAATCAAAAAAAACTTTACGAGAAAGCTTAACGGATGCCACGCAAAGTATTAATTGGATTCCGGCCTTTGGCAAAGAGCGGGAATTAGATTGGCTGGCCAATATGCACGACTGGTTGATTTCCAAAAAAAGATATTGGGGCCTGGCCTTGCCTATTTTTGAATGCGAATGCGGAAACTTTGAAGTAATCGGTTCAAAGGAAGAATTGGGAAAAAGGGCCATTGAGGGCTGGGAAAAGTTTGAAGGCAATTCGCCCCATCGCCCCTGGATTGATTATGTGAAAATAAAATGCAAGAAATGTAAAAAACCGGTTGCAAGAATCAAGGATGTGGGCAACCCTTGGTTGGACGCGGGCATTGTGCCTTTTTCAACCTTGAAGTATTTTTCCGACAAGGCGTATTGGAAAAAATGGTTTCCCATTGAAATCGTATGCGAATCTTTCCCTGGCCAATTTAAAAACTGGTTTTACTCTTTACTGGTGATGGCGGCGGTATTGGAAGACGAGGCTCCGATAAAAACTATTTTTGGATATGCCTCTGTAGTTGATGAAAAAGGTGAAGAGATGCACAAATCCAAAGGAAACGCCATTTGGTTTGATGATGCCATAGAAAAAGTGGGAGCAGATCCAATGCGATGGCTTTATGCAAAATCAAACCCTACTGAAAATGTGAAGTTTGGTTACAAAACACTGGATGAAATAAAAAGGAAACTATTAATACTTTATAATGTGTATACCTTTTTTCATACGTACGTGGATAAAAAAGATTTTCCTAAAAACTCCGCCGCTAGTCCGGAGCATATTTTAGATAAGTGGATTGTTTCAAAAACGGATCACTTAATAGGCATAGCGGCGTTTAATCTTAACAAGTACGATATCGCAAAAACCGCCTTGGCCATAGAAGATTTTTTTAATAACGATGTATCGCTTTGGTATGTGCGAAGGTCGCGAAAAAGATTCCACGAGGATAACCCTGACAGGAATAAAGCCATAGAAACCCTCTACTACGTATTATTAAATACCGCTAAAGTAATGGCTCCTATTATGCCTTTCTTTGCCGAAAAAATGTACCAAGATTTAAAAACCGCCGATATGCCAGAATCCGTGCATTTGTGCGATTGGCCAAGCAATGAGCATGACGGCCAAACCAACCTGGATTTGGAGCAACAAATGGATGAAGTAAGAAATATTGTTAACTTAGCGCTGGCTCAACGGGCCGCCAAATCCATAAAGGTGCGCCAGCCGATAGCTTCCATTACCATAAAAAATAAAAACCTGAAAATAAAAGACGCCCCTGATTTGTTGGAATTGGTAAAGGACGAAGTGAATGTGAAAGAAATCCTTTTTGATGATACAATAGAAGCTGAACTAGTATTAGATGTGCATCTTACGGAAGAATTAAAAGAAGAGGGAATGGTGCGGGACTTGGTGCGGTCAATCCAGGATTTCAGAAAAGAACAGAGATTAAAACCGGAAGATAAAATCAATATCTGGTTTTTTGCAAACGAAACCCTGGTAAAAATGTTAGAAAAAAACAGGAAGTTTTTACTAAAGGAAATCAGGGCAGAACAATATGTTATGCAAAAAGATTTTCCGCCAGAATTGTTTAAAAAAGAAGTCTTTATTGATAATCAAAAAATAATATTAGCCATTAAAAAAATCGCATAACGATTTTTTAAATAAAATACTATGCCATATATAAATAACCCACCACCGTTTCTAAAAGATTCTGATAGTTTGCACCCAAGAAGTAATATCAATAATAAAACTACTCCTTTCCCTGATCCCAAAAAAGACCTTTCGGTGTCAAAAGTACCAGTTAAAAAAGATTCTTCATCTGTTGATGGGTCGGTAGATGTATCTGATATTAGGAGATTCCTTAAAACTCCTTTAGGGCAGAGATATATTAGGGATAAATTTGAGATAAGCCCTAATTTAGAAGGATATTTCAAAAAAATAGAAGAATTATCAGAAACTATATTGGAAAAATTTGAAGAGTATGGACGTGTTTTTGATTCAAATGAAAAAAGAAGCCAGGATAGTTCAGCTAGCAAAGTAAAAAAATGGTCACTTGAAAAACAGCATTTGCGAGAAGATATGAAAGATAGAATAGTAACTTATCAAGAAGAAGTTGAAAGAGAGCATCGTGAAAAAATAAGGCCCGTTATGGATGATCTAGTTGAAAAATTCAAACGTTAAAAGTAATGGCAACCCATTACAAAACCCAGGGGTTTGTTTTTAAAAAAGAAGATTGGCGTGAGGCAGACAGGGTCTTTTCAGTTTTTACTTTAGACTTTGGAAAAATCGAAGTGCTTGCTCGGGCGGTTCGAAAAATAACTTCAAAATTAAGAGGTGGCATAGATATTTTTTCCCTGTCTGACATAGAGTTTATCCAGGGCAAACACCAAAAAACCTTAATTGACGCAGTGGTCATAGAAAAATTCAGCCACATTTTCCAATCTTCTGAAGAAATGGAAATTGCCAACCGTGTTTCCGGTTTATTGGAAATGTTTATCAGGGGTCCTCAAACTGATGGGAGAATCTGGGATTTACTGGCAGATTTTTTCAAAAAATTAGACCGGCAGGAATTATCAGCCAGTCGCCAGCAATTGCTGTATCATTATTTTGCCTGGAATTTTATTTCTTTACTGGGGCATGGGCCGCAACTTTTTACGTGTGCAGCCTGTACTAAACCGTTACAATTACCAGAATTATATTTTTCCAATAAAGAAGGGGGAGTTATTTGCGGCGCTTGCGCATTACTGGAGGCGGGGGTAAAAAAAGTCCATCCGGATAGCATTAAAACATTGCGTATTATGTTAAAAAAAGATTGGGATATTTTGGCAAAATTAAAATTGGCGGCAGAGTATCAAAAAGAGCTAGATGGTATTTTACAGCAGTACTGCCGGTATCTGCTCTCTGATTACTCTTTCAATAGACCTAATCATGAATATTTTTAAAAACAGGCTTTTACATATGGCTTTGCTGTTGGTATCAGCGCTTTTTTTGCGTTTTTATTTAATAGGTTTTTTGCAAGAACATAATTTTTTATGGTTAAGGATTGCTGGCATTATTTTGATCATTGGCATTGGAGCCTTTGCATTAAAAGAAGTCGCCGAGGTCATAGAAGAAACCACCGAAGTTTTAAGCGACAGGACTCGCCTTGCTTCAGGCCTTTTGCAGTCATTGGGGACCGCTTTTCCCGACATGGTATTGGGCATTGTTGCTGCCGTAATAAGTTTGAGTTTGATAAAAGAAAATTACACCTTGGCGATAAATTTTGCTATTATTGCGGCGGCTACCACGTTTGGCTCCAATATTTATAATATTGCCCACGCTATATTATGTGTTTTCAGGCAAAATGTATCAAATAAAAAAGGGATTCCAGTTGCCATGCTGCCGGGAATAAAAAAAATGGGCACGGTAATCCCGATGAAAGATCACAAAATAAAGCCATCGTTAAAGGAAATAGATACATCTTTAGACATTCTTAATGTGTTAACCATATTAACAGCAATCGTCGCCTTGTCGATGGTAATTTTCGGTCAAGTCAAAAGCCCTGTATCAAATATATCCGGTGATCTTTACCAGCTCATAAAACCCGTAGGTTTTGTCATTTTGGCATTGTGCCTTATAACTTTGTATTACTTCAGGAAAACAAAAAGAAAACACATCCTGGTAGAAGAAATACAAGAAGAAGAGAATTATTACAAAAAGCAATCAACTTGGATTATACTTTTGTATTTACTTGTTTCCGGCATTGCCATATTGTTTGTTGCCGAAAGCATGGTGAGAGCCGTTGAAAGTTTTGCTTCTATTACGGGAACTCCTTTTGTGGTAGTTGGTGTTTTGGCAGGACTTATAGGATGCATTGGGGAAATGATCGTAGTGCATAATTTTACCGTAAATCCAAAAGGCAGAATTGGAGATGCCTTGGTGGGGGTTGGCATGGATAATATTGTTACTACCATGGGAGCCGCAATTGTGGCGGTCATGGGCGGAATTTTTTTGGGGGGAAATTCCCTGATTCTTATTTTTGTGTTAATCCTTACATTAAATACTGTGTTAATCTGGCAAATTTCAAAATTAAAAAACTATTTTTTAGCGAGCTAGAATTTAAAAATTACAAGCTTTTGCTCATAATTTTTAACCCTGGCAAGCGTTTAAGGGCGCCATATGAGTACTGCAAATAAAAAAATTAACAGAAATAGCATTATTATTGTCGCATTGTTTTTAGTTGCGGTGAGTGGGTTTTTCGCTTTCTGGTACTATCGGGAGAAAATTTTTTCAAAAGAAATTTTACGGTTGGAAATTCTGGGATCCGATACGGTTAAAATGGGAGAAGAAACCCAGTATACGGTTACATATAAAAATAATGGAAATTTTGTTTTAGAAAATCCTAAGCTCGTTTTTGAGTTACCCGATAATTCCCTTACCGAAGACGGAAAAACAAGACTAACACAAGACTTAAAAGATATTTATCCTGGAGCCCAGGAAACTATGCAATTTAAAGCAAGGCTCTTGGGCAAAGAGGGTGACTTGAAAGTAGCTCGTGCGTGGCTTTCCTATAAGCCCAAGAATTTATCGGTGCGCTACGAAAGTGACACTACCTTTACCACCAAAATTGATTTGGTTCCTATTACGCTAGGGTTTGACATGCCGTCAAAAGCGGAAAAAGGCAAAGAGATTGCCTATGCCATTAATTATTTTTCAAACATAGATTACCCTTTGGAAAATCTTAGCGTAAAAGTTGATTCGGTAAACGGTTTTAACCTTCAATCTGCTAATCCCGCATCGCTGGACAATATTGAATGGAAACTGGCTACATTGCAAAAATCCCAAGGTGGCAGAATAACCATTAAAGGGTTGGTGGATGCCGAGACGGGAAATCATTTGGATTTTTCGGCACAACTTGGCATGTGGATTGATGGAAATTTTATTATAATAAAAGAAGCGAGCCAAGATGTGGAGGTGATAAATCCCCTGCTTTTTATATCCCAGCAAATCAATCATTCGGCCAATTATATCGCTTCGCCCGGAGAGTTGCTGCATTATGAAATTTTCTTTCGAAACATAGGCTCAAGTTCTTTTGACAATTTGTTTGTCGTGGCAAAACTTGACAGTTCTGCGTTTGATTTTTCTACCTTAACTTCAAGTGAAGGACAAATAAGAGACAATGATAATTTGATCATCTGGGACTCAAAACAAGTTTCACAGTTACAGCGCTTACAGCCCCAGCAAGAAGCAAAGGTTGCATTTGATATAACCTTAAAAGGCAGCTGGACGCCCTCTGACTCAGAAAAAAACAACACCGTATTAAAAAACACAGTTAATGTGTCGGGCATTAACCAGGAGTTTGATACAAAAGTTAATTCGAATTTACAACTATCTTCAAAAGCCTATTATGTAAGCCCGGGAGTTTTTGAAAATTCAGGACCCGTCCCTCCGGAAGTTGGCAAAGTGACGACCTATACTATAACGTGGCAAGTCAAAAATTACCTTAATGATTTAAAAAATGTAAAAGTAAGGGCGCCATTGCCGCCGGGACTTACTTTGGCTGCGGTGTTTCCCGAAAGTCAAATATCCAATTTTTCTTTAGACAGTAAGAGTCGGGAAATTGTCTGGTCAGCGGGAGATATTATAGCGGGGACGGAACTTACTGGTGCCTTGCCATCGATTTCTTTCCAGATTTCTTTAACTCCAAGTTTTGATATGCGAGGAAAAGTAGCGGGACTTATCGGCCAGGCAACTATTTCTGGCGAAGATCAATCTACAGGATCTGTCGTTTCAAGCACTACAAGAGCCGTAGATACCAGCTTGCCCGATGACCAAAGCAATTCGGGCGGGGGGATTGTAAAATAAAACTATTCACCAAAAAAACCGCTTGGCGGTTTTTTTGGTATAAATTACCTTGAATTACGAAATAGTTTCTTTGGATTTTCTTCAATTTGCAACCTCCGCTTCGCTCCGGGAGTCCCTCTGGGTCCAGGAGATAGAAATTTGATAGAATTTTCCAGGCTTACGCTATGCGCCCGCCTGAAAATTATAGCGAATTTATAACCGATGGTAATTCAAGGTATATATACTCTATTTTTAAAATATTGTTTCACAAATTACAAAGCTTTGCAATTTGTAGTACAGGGTTTAGTTGGTAATTGAATTTATTTATTTTTAAGAGTAAGATTAAAAAATCTTATATGAAATCCGAAAATCAATTAATGGAAAAAATAATCTCCCTTTGCAAAAGGCGCGGATTTGTGTTCCCCGGATCTGAAATTTATGGCGGATTGGCAAATTCTTGGGATTACGGTCCTTTAGGGGTTGAATTAAAAAACAACATCAAACAGCTTTGGTGGAAGCGCTTTGTACAACAGCGCGATGATATGGTGGGGATTGATGCGGCGCTGATTATGAATCCAAAAGTATGGGAGGCGTCAGGCCACTTAAAAGAATTTTCCGATCCATTGGTTGAATGTAAAAAATGTAAAAGAAGATTTCGAGCTGATCATATTGATCCAAACTATGAGAATACTAATAGTTTTGATAAAAAGATTAAATGCCCCGATTGCAGTGGCGAGCTTTCAGAACCACGACAGTTTAATTTGATGTTAAAAACATTCTTAGGTCCGGCGGAAGAAAAAGCAGACGTAGCTTATTTTAGGCCAGAAACCGCCCAAGCCATGTTTGTGGATTTTAAAAATGTATTGGAAACTTCGCGAAAAAAATTGCCATTTGGTATTGCCCAAATTGGAAAAGCATTTAGAAACGAAATAACCCCTGGAAACTTTATTTTCAGAACCCGCGAATTTGAACAGATGGAAATAGAGTATTTTGTTAAAGAAGAAGAATGGAAAAATTCTTTTGAACACTGGCAGAAAGAATCCTGGAATTGGATGACCGGTGTGCTTGGTTTAAAAAAAGAACATATCCATGAATTAGAAGTGCCTGATGGCGAACGCGCCCATTATTCCAAAAGAACCATAGATTTTGAATATGATTATCCTTTTGGCAGAAAAGAATTGTATGGCTTGGCCTATCGCGCTAATTTTGATTTAAAAAATCATTTTAAAGAAGCTCCGTATCAGGATATTGAAGCCGGTGAAAATTTGTATCCCCATGTTATAGAGCCTACGTTTGGTGTAGATAGGTCGGTATTGGCTGTGCTTTGCGATGCTTACACAGAGGAAGCCGAAAGGATAGTGTTAAAATTAAAACCAGTTTTGGCGCCTTATAAAGTTGCAGTATTCCCGCTTTTAAAAAATAAGCCTGAATTGGTAGAAAAAGCCAAAGAAGTGTATGAGCATTTAAAGAAAGAATTTACCACCATTTTTGATGACCGTGGTAATATCGGTAAGCGTTATTATAGCCAGGACGAAATTGGCACCCCGTATTGCGTAACGGTGGATTTTGATACATTAGAAAAAGCCGATGTTACAATAAGAGATCGCAATACTGCAAAACAAGAAAGAATTAAAATCAGTGAATTAACTTCTTTTATAAAAGAAAAAATATATGATTAAAAAAGCTACTTTAAAAAACGGATTGAGAATTGTTACGGTCCCAATGAAAAATGCCAAAAGTGTAACGGTACTGATTTTAGTGGGAACCGGTTCAAAGTATGAAACCAAAGACATTAACGGTATTTCGCATTTTTTAGAGCACATGTTTTTTAAGGGAACCAAAAAGCGGCCTAACACTTTAAAAATTTCAGAAACGCTGGATATGATTGGCGGGGCTTATAATGCCTTTACTTCAAAAGAAGTCACCGGTTTTTGGGCGAAAGTTGATAAGAAAAATACTGATATTGCACTAGACTGGATTGCTGATATGTTTTTACATTCTAAATTTGAAGCAGAAGAAATAGAAAAAGAAAAGGGCGTGGTTATTGAAGAATTAAATATGTATTTGGATATGCCTTCTTCATATGTGAGCGAGCTTTTTGAAGATCTGCTCTATAAAGACCAACCAGCCGGGTGGCGGATTGTCGGGGAAAAAGAACATATTTTAAATTTTACCAGAGACAAAGTGCTGGATTATTACAAGAGCCACTATGCTTCTTTAAATACCGTAGTGTGTGTTGCCGGGGATGTTAATCCTAAACAGATAGAAAGTAAAATGCATGATTATTTTGGCAAGATAAAAAGCAATACGGCTTTGATAAAGCAGGTCACCAAAGAAGAGCAGGTAAAGCCTGAGATTTTAATCCATTATAAAAAAACGGACCAAACCCATTTTTGCCTTGGCGTGAGGGCTTACGATATGTTTGACCCGCGAAGATACGCCTTAAGTTTAATGTCGATTATCCTAGGGGGAAATATGAGTTCAAGACTTTTTATTTCGGTAAGAGAACGCAACAGCCTGGCCTACTATATTCACACATCGGTAGATACTACGACTGATACCGGTTATTTGGTCACCCAGGCGGGAATTAAAAATGAAAGTTTGGAAAAAGCGGCGAGCCTTATTTTAAAAGAGTATCAAGATTTAAAACACACCAAAATCACGGCAAAAGAATTGAAAAAAGCTAAGGATTACGTACGAGGAACCATGTCATTATCCTTAGATTCTTCAGATGCCCAGGCTTCTTTCTATGCAACTCAAGAGGTAATGGAAAATAAGATGATAACTCCGGAAGAAAAATTAAAATTGATTGATAAAGTTACGGTTGCCGATATACAAAAAGTGGCCCAAGATATTTTCAGACCCGAGAAATTAAATTTGGCGGTAATCGGGCCAATTGAAGCATCGAAAAAAGTAACGTTACAAGAATTATTGCAATTATAATAAAATAATTTCCCCGCACTTTTGTGGACGGGGAAACGTTTAATATGGCAGAACAAACATTAGATATTTCATGGGAAACCATTATTAAGGTATTAATTACCGGTTTTTCTTTATATATTCTTTTTTTATCAAGAGATATTGTTATTTGGTTCTTTTTTGCCCTCATTATTTCCCTGTTAGTGGATCCCGCCATTAAAGCATTAAAGCGCTTAAAGTTACCAAGAGTGCTGGCAGTAGTTTTAGTGTATGTATCTATCTTTGGAGTACTGGGTTTAGTTATCTATCTTACGGCTCCAATTTTTATTTACGAAATTGGCCAATTGTCCAGAAATATCCCTGATTATTTTGAAAAATTTAGCCCCTTCTTAAAAGCCATTGGTTTTGAAGTTGCTAAAAATTTTGATAGTTTTACAGCCGATTTACTGGCAAAATTAAAAGAAAGTTCTGGAAGTATTTTTAAGGCTCTTATAACTTTCTTTGGGGGCATTTATTCAACATTTATGATTTTGACTCTTGCCTTTTATATATCTTTAGAAAAAAAGGGAGCCGAAAGCGTATTAAGGCTTTTGATACCCAAGCGATATGAAAGTCATATTATTACTCTTTTTGAAAGAGCTCAATTTAAAGTTTCTGCTTGGTTTGGAGCAAGAATCATAGCATGTTTGTTAGTGGGGGTAGCTTCTTTTATAGTACTATTCTTGTTTGGAGTAAAGTATTCTTTTATTTTAGCTTTAATCGCAGGGCTATTGAATTTTATTCCTTATATCGGACCTGTGGTCACTTTGATTTTAGTTACATTGTTTATAGGAACTTCAGGCTCATGGGTGATTGCGATGTATGTTTCTATCGCCTTATTTGTCATCCATGAACTTGAAATCAAGATTTTTACTCCTTTGTTAATGGATAAAATCATTAATTTGCCTCCGGTATTAGTATTAATTTCTTTGCTGGTAGGCGAGCAAGTCTTCGGTTTTTTGGGCATGATTTTAGCAGTGCCGGTATTTGGAATTATCTACGAGTTTTCAAAAGAATTTTTGGAAAAAAGAAAAGAAGAATCTGCTTCCTAGTAATGCGAATCTCGTTTGGTAAAAGTATAAAAACTTTTCGGTCTCTTTGCGGATAATTTTGCCAAACGAGATTCGCATTACTAAGACATTAAAAGAACAATGCTTAATGCAACAGCCCCTACCTGGGTTGCAATCCTCCAAATTTTGGGGATTTTTTTATGTCTTAAAAAATGGATTTTCTCCCCATGTATTTTATGATGCACTGCCAGGGGTCGGTTGGGAAACAGCGAATAAATAACGGTTAAGCCATCAGGGATAATGGCCATGATGGCGCACACATAGATGATAGGCTGATTTTTTGAGAATAAGAATATGGCCAGTATCCCGAGGCAAAAATCCAAAAATACTTTTATGGCATTTTTGATGCTTTTTTTCCAGGCATCAGTTTTTAATTTTTTGATGGAATTTTCCACGCCGTCTAAATATTCAATGTGGGGGAATAAATCCAAAAAATAGTGGCCCAATAGCGCCAAGATAATGGCTAGTGGAATATTGTTAATTGAGGCGCCAATTCCAGCCCCAAAAAGCATATGTACTAATAAAATCATTGAAATTTAAGTTAAAAGATATAGAATGAGTAATCATACCATATTTATATGCCAAAAAAATTTTACATTACTACCAGTATTCCGTATACCAATGCTCCACCTCATATTGGGCATGCTTTAGAGTTTATTCAAGTAGATGTATTGGCAAGATACAGACGTTTTTTGGGTGAGGATGTATATTTTTTAACCGGTACCGATGAACACGGTTTAAAAACTTTGCGGGCCGCAGAGGCTGCTGGAAAAGAAGTTTTAGAGTTTGCTGATCAGATTTCCCAAAAGTTTAAAGATTTAGCCAAAGTGCTTAACATTTCAAATGACGATTTTATTAGAACCACTGACCCAAAGCGGCATTTACCTGCAGTATATAAATTATGGGGGGAATTTGAAAAAAAAGGGGATATTTATAAAAAAAAGTACAAGGGTTTTTATTGTCCGGGTTGCGAATCTTTTAAAACTGAAAAAGAATTAGTTGGTGGAAAGTGTACTATCCACCAAAAAGAAATTGAAGAAATTGAAGAAGAGAACTATTTTTTCAAACTTTCAAAGTATTTGCCCCGCATCAAAAAAATCATTGGAAAAGGCACCATAAAAATAATTCCGGAAAGCAAAAAAAATGAAGTGTTGGGTATGATAGAAAACGGCATGGAAGATGTCAGTTTTTCGCGGTCAAAAGAAAAATATTGGTCCTGGCCGGTACCAGGGGACGCAAGCCAGGTTTTTTATGTATGGCAGGACGCTTTGCCCAACTACATCTCGGCCATCGGATATGGAACCGATGAAAAAAAATTTAAAAAATACTGGCCGGCCAACCTTCATTGTATTGGTAAAGACATTATAAAATTTCACGCTATTTATTGGCCGGCGATGCTTTTGTCGGCCGATTTAAAACTTCCCAAGTCAATTTTTGTCCATGGATTTATAAATGTTGACGGGAAAAAAATGTCAAAAAGCCTTGGTAATGCGGTTGATCCTTTTGAATTAGTTAAAAAATATGGGGTGGATGCTGTAAGATATTATTTGTTGCGAGAGATTTTACCGACCGAAGACGGAGATTTCACTTATGAAAAATTTGAAGGGCGTTATAATGCCGATTTGGCCGGCGGCATCGGAAATTTATTGGCAAGAACTGTTACCTTGGCCGCCAAGTCGAATTTCAGCCAGAAAAAACCCACGGTTCAAATAAAAAAAGAAACCGCAATAGCCAAAAAAACTTGCCAAAAACAGTTGGAGGAATTTAAATTTAACGAAGCTTTAAAAACTATATGGGATTTGATCAGTTTTTGCGACCGGCATATTAATTTACAAAAGCCTTGGGAGGGCAAGGAAAACGCCTCCCAGGTAGTTTCTGATATGTTGTTTGCTTTAGACGCCATTGCTGATATGTTGGCACCATTTTTACCGCAAACTTCAGTCAAAATCACCGAGGCGTTCAAAAGTAAAAAATCAGAAATATTATTTCCTCGGATACCATAATCATTGACTTTTTTTACAACATTTGCTATAAATTAAATTAGTTCTTTCTGGAAAGCCTAGGATGGCTTAGAAAGAACGGTTTCTTTGGAGGGATTCTGATGCTCGTTTTGTCCCGAAAATCGGACGAAAAAATTATCATCGGTGACAGCATCGTTGTTACGGTGCTGGAAATCCGCGGCGACAAAGTTCGCCTCGGAATTGAGGCGCCCCGGGAAATCCCCATCAAGCGGCAGGAACTCCTGCCGGGGAAAAATTCCATAACCCCCGAGGGTGAGGGTGCGGACTAAAAACATAGGCGGGAAGTCACCAAGTGATTTTCCGCCTTTTTCATTGAATTTTATTTTTATTAAGATACTATAAATGTATATGATTATAGATACCCATAGCCATCTGCAATTTAGTGCCTTTAAGGAAGATGCAGATAAAGTAATAGAAAAAACTCTGGCTCAAAATATTTTTATGATAAACGTGGGCACCAAATACGAAACTAGTAAAAATGGAGTTGAACTTGCAGAAAAATATGAAACAGGTGTGTATGCGGCCATTGGTTTGCATCCCATGTATACAGCCGCTGAATTTGTAAAAACAAAAACCGACCCAGATGAAGGTGAATTTTTAATTAAAGAACAGGATTTTGACAAAGAAAAATATGCCGCTTTAGCCCAATCAAAAAAAGTGGTGGCTATCGGGGAAATCGGCCTGGATTATTATTATAAACCCAAAACCACGGCCAAGCTGGCGCAATTTAAAGAAAAGCAAAAGCAGGCTTTTTTAGAGCAATTGGATTTGGCCAAGCATTTAAAATTGCCGGTAATTTTGCATTGCCGCATGGCCCACGACGATGTTATTGAAATTTTACAAAGCCAAAAATTAGCCGGCGGAGTAATTCATTGTTTTACGGGAACCTTACGGCAGGCGCAAAAATACATAGCCATGGGATTTTATATCGGTATCAATGGGATTATTTTTAAATTTAATATTGACGAAGTTATAAAAAATATTTTCCTGGATAATATGCTGTTGGAAACGGATTGCCCGTATTTGACCCCCCTGCCCGCCGAAGCTTTAGCGAAGGCGGGGCCAAATGGCTATATAAGAAACGAACCGATATTTATAAAACATACCGTTCAAAAAATTGCTGAACTAAAAGCGGTTACTTTTGAAGAAGTTGCCAAAATCACCACTAAAAACGCAAAAAAGTTGTTTGGAATATAACCCTGGCTCTTTGAAAAAGGAGAACAGACCATGATTGGGCAAAGTCAGGTCGCTTTGGCAGATGTTGTTGTTATTAAAAAAGATTTTATGAGTATTGATTTTGGGTATTTTGCCTTTGTTATCGGGCATAATGAAAATGGGGAGGATGAGTTCATTCCTTTTTTTGGAGACCATTACTCAAAAGATTTTATGGTCAATTGGGTTGATAAAGTGGATCCGGCCAAAACGCTGAAAATGAATATTGATGATTTTAAAGAAATTATGGATTTTCCGAAGTGGGGAGAGAAATGGAACAGGAATGACCAGAGAAGATTATGGTGTCTGTTTAATAAAAACTTTCCTGATCAATGTAAGTTATACAGGAAATAAGGCAGTAAGTCCGTTTTGCGACGGGCTTTTTTTTATTGATAAATTATGATAGGATAATTGAAAATTATGGTTACCTATAATCCCAAAAAAGTAGAAAAAAAGTGGCAGAAAAAGTGGTACGATTCTGATATTTTTGCCGCAAAAAGTAATTCTAAAAAAGAGAAGTTTTATCTTTTGGTTGAATTCCCGTATCCTTCTGGAGAAGGGTTGCATGTGGGCCATTGCCGTAGCTATACGGCTTTGGATATCATTGCTCGCAAAAAAAGAATGCAGGGGCTTAATGTGCTTTATCCAATGGGCTGGGACGCTTTTGGGCTTCCTGCTGAAAATTACGCTATAAAAATGGGAATCCACCCCTCTATTACCACTAAGAAAAATACTGGAAACTATAAAAAGCAAATGCAAAATCTGGGGCTTTCCTTTGATTGGTCCCGAGAAATAAACACTACTGATCCCAAATACTACAAGTGGACTCAGTGGATTTTTATCCAATTATTCAAGCATGGGTTGGCCTATAAAGAAAAACTGGCGATTAATTGGTGTCCTAAGGATAAGATTGGCCTTGCCAATGAAGAAGTTGTACAGGGCAAGTGCGAGCGCTGTGGCACCAAAGTGGAAAGAAAAGAAAAGGAGCAATGGCTGATAAGAATTACCAAGTACGCCGATAGATTAATCAAAGATCTGGATCTAGTGGATTATCCCAGCCGTGTAAAAGACCAGCAGAAAAATTGGATTGGACGAAGTGAAGGCGCTTCTATAAAATTCGAAATTCAAAAGCACCAGCGGGGAGGGCTTGCGAGTCCAGTGAAATTAGAAATTGACGTTTTTACAACAAGGCCGGATACGTTATTTGGCTGTACATTTTTGGTGTTGGCTCCCGAGCATGAAATACTGGAAAAAGTAAAAGATAGGATTGAAAATTGGAGTGAAGTTGAAAAATACATTAAGCAAGCAAAAAATAAATCCGATTTGGAGCGGCAGGAAAACCAAAAAGACCTGCCTGCCGGTCAGGCAGGAAAAACCGGCATGGAGCTTAAAGGCATTAAAGCCATTAATCCGGCAAATAACGAGCAAATCCCGATTTTTGTGGCTGATTATGTGATGGTAAATTATGGCACAGGGGCGATTATGGCGGTTCCGGCGCATGACGACCGCGATTTCGAGTTTGCCAAAAAACACAACTTGCCGATTAAGGAAGTGATTATCCCAAAGCTTATTGACAAGCACGACCCTCCAAAACCCGATAAAAAAAACGTGGAAAGAAAATCTATCCAGGCGATTGTGATAAACCCAAAAGATAAAAAAGTCTTGTGTTTGAAATGGAAAAAATTCCCATGGACGACATTTGTTACTGGTGGAATTAATCAAGGGGAAGATATGGTTCAGGCCGCAAAAAGGGAAATTTTAGAAGAAACAGGATACGCTAATGTAACATATATAAAAACGCTTGGCGGACCAGTAGAGTCCCATTATTTTGCAAACCATAAGGATGAAAACAGAAAAGCGATTTTTAGCGCACTAGTTTTTGAGTTGGAAAACGAACAACAACAAGAAGTTTCCAAAGAAGAAAAAGAAATCCATGAGGCTGTCTGGATGACCTGGGATGAATTAGAAAAAGATAAAAATATCAAATGCACCGAATATGAGATTTGGCACGACCGTTTTTTTAATCCGCCCCATGCTTTTTTGGGAGAGGGCGTGTTAATAAACTCCGGAGAATTTTCCGGCAAGGCTTCAGCCCAGGCTTTCAAAGAAATTACAAAATTTGCCGGCGGCGTTATGGCGGTAAAATATAAGCTTCGGGACTGGGTGTTTTCGCGTCAGCACTATTGGGGCGAGCCGATTCCGATGATTTTTTGCAATACGTGTAATTGGCAGCCAGTGCCAGAAAAAGAGTTGCCAGTAACTTTGCCAAAAGTGAAAAAATACCAACCCACCGATACTGGAGAATCGCCATTGGCTTTGATGGCGTCTTGGGTAAATGTAAAATGTCCAAAATGCAAAGGGCCGGCCAAAAGGGAAACCGATACTATGCCAAACTGGGCGGGGTCTAACTGGTACTACCTTGCTTATACTAACCCCGGTATTTCAAATTTCAAATTTCAAATTTCAAATTCAGCAAAAGCTCTTGCGTATTGGATGTCGGTGGACTGGTACAATGGCGGCATGGAACACACCACCTTGCATTTATTATATTCAAGATTTATTTTCAAATTTTTATGGGATATTGGCGCAGTTCCAAAAGCAATTGGCAATGAGCCGTATAAAAAAAGGACTTCTCATGGATTTATTTTAGGTGAGGGCGGGGTCAAAATGTCAAAGAGCCTTGGTAATGTTATAAATCCCGATGATGTGATTAAGCAATACGGGGCCGATACGTTACGGATATATGAAATGTTTATGGGGCCGTTTGAACAGATGATTCCATGGGATCAAAAAGGGATTACCGGCGCACGACGGTTTTTGGAAAAAGTTTATATCCTGGCCAATACTGAAAAAAGTAAAGAAAAAACCAGCGGTTTGGAATCGTTGATCAATAAAACTCTGCAAAAAGTTTCCGATGACATAGAAGTGATGAAATTTAACACTGCCATTTCTTCTTTGATGATTTTGGTAAATGCTTTTTCTGACCAACCTGCAATGGTAACCAAAGAAAACATGAAAAACCTGTTACTAATACTGTCGCCTTTTGCCCCGCATCTAACTGAAGAACTATGGGAAAAAGCCGGTTTTAAGGGATTGTGTTCGGGCCAGGCATGGCCAAAGTATAACGAAAAATTGGTCACAGAAGAAAAAGTGTGGTTGATAGTACAGGTAAATGGAAAGGTTCGGGATAAGATAGAATTTGTTAATGGCATCAACCAAAAAGAGATTGAAAACATGGTGTTGCATACCCCGAAAATAAAACCATGGATTGAAGGCAAAGAGGTAAAAAAAATAATTTTTGTACCCGGTAGGTTAATTAACATTGTAATATAGCATGATTAAAAAAGTGGTCATATCTGCAGCCGGTCAAGGGACCCGCATGCTAGAATTATCAAAAAATAAATCAAAACACCTTATTAGTGTAGGTGAACGACCTTTTTTGGCATATTTACTGGATAATATTTTGCAGGCCGGGTATTCAGAAATTATCATGGTAGTGGGGTTTCGCGAAGACATGATACGGGAATTTTTAAAAACCTATACATTTGATGGAAAAACTCCTAATGTTACTATCGTAAACCAGTATGATGTTTTGGGTCCTAAAGAAAAGGAATATGGCACGGCTTGTCCTTTAAAATGTGTAAAAGGATTTGTCGGCAACGAAAACTTTATTTCTCTGGTGGGAGATAACTTTTACACAGTGGAAGATTTGCAAGCCATGAACATCGATGATCAATATTGCTATGTGTCAGGATTAGTGCATGAAAATCCTGAAAAGTTCGGGGTATTAATTGAAGAGAGTGGGTTTTTAAAAGAAATTATTGAAAAACCCAAAGAATTTGTGGGAAATTTGGTAAATACCAGTTTGTATAAATTTACGCCGGAAGTATTTGAGAAATTATCGTTAATCCAAAAGTCGGTGCGCGGGGAATATGAAATTACCGACGTGATTTCATTATTGGCAAAAGATAAAAAAGTCAAAATAATAAAAACCAAAAGTTATTGGATGGATTTTGGCCGGCCTGATGACATTCAAAAATTCCAGGAATTTTTAAAAAATGGATCAGCTCAATAAAGTCGCTACCGTTTTAAAAAATGGCGGAGTCGTCATTTGTCCGACCGATACCGTGTACGGATTTTTGGCCGATGCCTCAAGTAAAAAAGCGGTTGAGAAAATATATAACATAAAAAAACGGCCCAAATCTAAACCGCTTTCGGTTTTTGTAAAAGATTTTGCGATGGCGCAATCCCTGGCGCACATTGATGAATTACAAGAAAAATATATCAAAAAATTATGGCCGGGAAAATATACTTTTATATTAAAGAGAAAACCAAGTAACCCTTCGGCCCGGCTCAGGGCAGGAAAATTATATGGGGTTGATAAAAAAACGGTTGCCTTGCGAATTCCAAAATATGCATTTCTAAACAACCTATTAAAAAAAGTAAATAGGCCGTTGATGCAAACGTCGGCCAATATTTCAGGAAAACCTTCGCTAAACACTATAAATGATATAATAAAGCAATTTGGCGGAAGCGATATTTTAATCATAGATGGCGGTAATCTTAAAAAATCCAAGCCTTCAAAAATTTTTGATATAAGTAATAATAATATTAATGTACTAAGACCATGAAATTAAAAAAACAAGATCCGCAAATTGCAAAATTAATTGAATTGGAAACTGACCGGCAAAAAACGTCGTTGCAGATGATTGCCTCGGAAAACCACTCTTCTTTTGCGGTGCGTGAAGCGTTAGGATCAATTTTAACGGATAAATACGCGGAAGGCTATCCGGGAAAACGATACTATGGTGGCAATGAGTTTATTGATAAAGTAGAAAATCTTTGTATTGATCGTGCAAAAAAACTATTTAAGGTTGAGCATGTGAATGTCCAGCCGCATTCGGGTTCGCCAGCCAATATGGCTGTTTATATGTCGCTATGCAATCCTTCAGACACGATTATGGGTATGGCTTTGGATATGGGTGGCCACTTGACTCATGGTTCAAAATACAGTTTTTCGGGAAAATTATTTAATGCAGTCCAATATCATCTTGATGAAAAAACTCATCTGGTAAATTACGACGAGGTGGAAAAATTAGCTAAAGAACACAACCCTAAGCTGATGTGGGTGGGATTTTCGGCTTATCCAAGAATCCTTGACTGGAAGCGATTGGGTCAGATTGCTGATTCTGTCGGAGCCTATCTGGCCGCCGATATTGCCCATATCGCAGGATTGGTTGCGGGCGGAGTGCATCCAAGCCCCGTGCCATATGTGCATATTGTAACAACGACAACTCATAAGACATTACGCGGTCCGCGCGGTGGTTTAATTATGGTGACCAAAAAAGGTATGGAAAAAGACCCAGAGCTTGGCAAGAAAATTAATAAAGCTATTTTCCCAGGAATCCAGGGGGGTCCTCACGAAAATGCTATTGCTGCTATTGCCGTTTGCTTAAAAGAAGCATCATTGCCAGCATTTAAAAGGTATGCTAAACAAATTTTGACAAATGCCAAGGTTTTAGCAGAAGCATTAAAGGGTTACGGTTTTGAAATTATTTCAGGAGGAACTGAAAATCATTTAATATTAATCGATTTGCGCAATAAGAATATTACCGGCCAGGATGCTCAAGATCTTTTGGAATCAAGCGGTATTTCTACAAACAGGAATGCTATTCCATACGATCCAGCTGGGCCATTTAAGCCTTCTGGTCTGCGCCTCGGAACTCCTGCTATTACCACCCGTGGCATGAAAGAAAAAGAGATGAAACAAATTGCCGCTTGGATAAATGAAATAATCGCAAAACCGGCATCGGCAAAAAAAATAAAAGAAGAAATCAAAAAACTTTGCAAAAAATTCCCTTTGCCAAAATGAAAAAACTTCACAATAGATATTTTATTATCAGGCACGGAGAAAGCAAAGCTAATGTTGCACATATTCTTTTAAGCCACCCAAAAGAGGGAACGGTGAGCTTCGGGCTTTCAGCAAAAGGGAAAAAGCAGGTTAAAATTTCTGTTTCAAAAAATAAAAAAAGTAAAATACTGGATTCTGATATTATTATCTATTCTTCTGATTTTTTGAGAGCCAGGGAAACTGCAGAAATTGCCAAAAAACTACTTGGGATTGAAAAAATCAATTTTCATAAAAACCTACGGGAAAGATATTTCGGCAAATTTGATAAGACATCGTTGGATAATATAAAAATAGCCTGGGAACACGATGAAAAAAATCCGAACCACAAACACAAAGGCGTTGAAAGTCCAAACAAAGTTCTCAAAAGAACCCTGGCGCTAATTAGTAAATTGGAGAAGAAATACAAGGATAAAAAAATTCTCCTTGTTTCTCATGGAGATGTTTTACAGATTTTACACACTCATTTTTCAAAAAAACCTGTAAGTCAGCACCGAAAAATCCCTCACCTGGAAACTGCGGAAATCAGAGAACTGAAATTATAAAAATTGCTTTTTTAATTATCTATGGTATTATAACCACATTCGCTCTTTAATAATTCAATGGGGGAAACTATCTATGAATCCGGAGCCGCCAAGCGCGGAACATTATCGGGACGAATACAAGCTAGTTTTTGAAGGTTACAAATTCTTTGTAAGCATCCGTTTTATTACGGTTGCCTTTGCCATGAGTATCCATTCGGCATTACTCACTATTTACAACCAAGCCGTAAAAGAGGATCGCCATAATGCATACGCTATTTTTAGTGTGGCAACGCTATTTTTATTGGGATTGACCATCATAGAACTACGGACGACGATCCTCTTTCGTAGCCTCTTAAACCGAGGCAGTGAACTGGAATTCCAGCTAGGTAATCTTTATGGTTTCTTTCATCGGATTCACGAACTTTCCCGGCAGAAAGGATTGCCTCAATTCATTACGCACACATGGGGTATCAGACTCGTATATACGGGAATGTTTATCCTATGGGTTATGTTGTTCGTTACAACCATAACTAAAAAACTATAACCCAAATCCAAAAAGGAGAAACCAAGTGCCGCAAGAATCCCATGTCCCAAATCTGCCTCCTGAAATCCAAACATATTCTGCTTACCTCAAACGCCAGCAAAAAATTGATGATTGGTTTTACGGTAGCCTAATCGTTGGCTGTTTCTTGGCGCTTATTGTCGCTGGCATCATGTGGATTAGAGAATTGATTATGCAATAAGGAGGCATCACAAAAAACAGAGCGAAGCTAATCACTTCGTTTTTCTTTGGAAATAAGTTACAATTACACCTGTAAACCACAAAAGGAGATTTTCCTATGTTTGACCCCAAAGACAGTAAAACCATCGGCTACCATCTATTTTTCCTGCCATCAGGAGAACTTTTTGATAATTTGCAAAACATCACCAGTATGTTTGCTGAAAAGTATGATGGTGCGAAATTTGAGCCGCATCTTACTTTATTGGCAAGGATCCCCAGGGTCGATGAGGCCGAGTTGATTGTCAAAACCAAAAAGCTCGCCAGTATAATGGAGTCATTTGAGATTGAACTTAAAGAAGTCTGTACCGAAGATACCTACTTCCGAGCATTGTACTGCAAAGCAGAACCCAATGCCAAGATGGAAGAATATCATCAGAGGGCACTGGAAATTTTTGATGTGCAGGATGTAAATGTTTATATGCCACATTTGAGCTTGTACTACGGCAATATTCCACAATCTACCAAAGATGAAATGATTGCATTGTTATCGTTGCCAGCCAGTATGAAGTTTTTAGTAGATAGGGTTTATCTTTATCGCACCGAAGGCGAAGCGCCAGACTGGGTTTTAGTCGGAGAATATCTGTTAAAGAAATGATCTCGCAAAAAATCAAAACCTCGATTGAGTTCGAGGTTTTTTAATTATGTGTCTCTATTATACCAAACTCGCACCTACTTCCAAAACAAATGATGTGGCACGCGCGGAGCGCGTGGTGGTTCTGAATTGAATCGTACGCTCTACGAAAGCCCCGCCACCGCCTCGCTCCACTCGGCAACCCCAAAAAGAAAAAATGTTCCTTACTCTTTTGATTTTCGCGGGGGTGGATTTTTTCTAAAATGGAAAGGACATTTTTCTTTTTGGGGTTCTGCCCTCCAAGTATTCGGGCAGTGTGGCGGGGCTTCAATTCGGACTCGGTTTTGCGAAAAC
>Ga0209542_10002085_pt1 | contig 45678 bp, 59 predicted proteins | sample RifCSPhighO2_01_FD_184028 | JGI IMG/M metagenome (GOLD analysis project Ga0209542, IMG submission 184028) | Soil microbial communities from Rifle, Colorado - Rifle CSP2_plank highO2_0.1 (SPAdes) (version 2) | ecosystem: Environmental > Terrestrial > Deep subsurface > Rock core/Sediment ...
CCTTCAATTTGGACGGAGACCGATTCCCTTTAACAAACTGCCAGGACAACCAAGCCACTTTTGCCATCTTACACTTTAGTGAAGGAGGACTTGAAGATGCCCAATGCCTTTCGTTTGACCTTGTTTGTCCACCCCCTGCCTTTGCCCTTTTCAACTTAAATGTGGATGCGCAAGGATGCCCTCTTCCCCCTACTTGTTGCGGAGACGGGCTGTGTGATGACACTTTAGAAACTCATGGGAACTGCCCGAATGATTGTGAGGCCCCTCCTTTAGAATGCCTCTTACCGGCGCCTGCTGAATGCTCTGAAAACCAAACTGCTGTTTTTGGAGGGACTGATTCTAATGGGTGCCTCTTATCTGATACCTGCTGCGGTAACCAAGCCTGTGAACGACAAGAAGATGAAACCAACTGTCCCCAAGATTGCCAAATCATTACAACCCCGTTCGAGATTTACCTTGAGTCTCCCCGTGATGGAAAGACCCAACAAATCCCCTACCTTCTCACCGTAAAAACAACGCTTGCTACCCACTGTGCTTACGCGCGCCAACCCATACAAATGCCGATTGATGGCGTCTTTTTTGAAGGAGAAAGCGACCAAACATGGACGCAGACTCACACGGTACAAAACTTCGATTTTTTCGGAGAACTTTACATTGCCTGTTCGGACATTCAAGAAACCCACACCGTCCAATATTCATTGACACAAATAGAGCCGGATTCTGAATGCTTAGACACGGATGGAGGGAACAACCCCAACCAGATTGGAACGGCTAGCCAAGGATATGGAAGAAAAGTACTTGCTTACTTTAGCCCTGGAAGCGCTAAAGGACAACTCCAATTCCAAGACTCTGGAGATTATCTCTTGACCTTAACAGCTGCCAGTGAACAAACAACCTCGAGAGTCCCTGAAGTACAAATCGAAGTTGAAGGTCAGATTGGAACCTTACCGGTTTCTGGTAAGGACTATGAAGACTATCGCCTCCCTATTCAGATTGAACCGGGAGATGTTGGAAGCTACACTTTCCATATTCTCTATGATGATCCAGCTCAGCCCCTCTTTGTAGATAAACTTACTTTAACTAAAGGAGGTGTTGTTTTGCAAATCCTCGAAGCCGAAGACCTTGCTTTTGAAATTTCGCTTGGCGGCGTTGTCTTTGCTTCTGATTATAAATCCGACTCTTGCGCTAATTCAGCACGCCTTATTGAGTACTCTTGCCAGGAAAATCAGCGTATAAGCCAGAGCCTTTTCTGTGAAAATGGCTGCGAAAAAGGAGCCTGTCGTGAAGAACCCATTCTCCCCAATTCTTATGACGCTTTAGTTGAAGGCGGTGATTTGTTTAGCACCTTTGTTACGGCCGGGCCTTACCTTTGGGAATACCAAAATGGGCGATGGCAACCCCCCACTCTTATTACCGACTATTTAAAAGACCAAGGACCTGTGATCCCCTCTCAGATTCATTCGGCTGCATTGAGCGGAAACCTCTTATTCCTCACTGAAAAAGACCAACTCTATTATTTATCACCCAGCGAAATACAAGGGCCGGATACGATCTCTGAACTTCCTGAATGGGACATAAGCCCGGCAACTAAAAAACCCCTTCGCTACGATTCCTTTGCCCAATTTGAAAACACTTTCATCGCCACTCAATATGACCCTGATCAAAATAAAGATGAAGTATGGTTCAAACACCCTGAAAAGAATTGGGAAGGGCCTCGCCCTATTGAAGAACTCTGGAAGTTTATATCTAGTCATACTACAGCAGCGTCGTCTAGATGTGGGGACGGTGTTTGCGATCTTGGCGAGACTTGCTCGGTTGATTGCATTGGAGAAAATCTTTGTGGAAATGGTACCTGTGACTCTGAAGAAAATAGTGTTAATTGCCCTGAAGACTGTAAAAACCCTTCTACCCTTCCTCGTCTCCTTGCTTCTGAACAAGTTCGAAACCCTGAGAACGCCTTATATTTAGACCAAGCCAATGCTGAAATTGGCAATTACCAAACAGATCAGGCGGGTTACCTATTATTCGACTTTGGTACGTTCTACGATACTCCTGGAACGGACTTATTTGAATGGAACCTAGGCCGCAACAACCAAGGACAGATCTGGGTCGGAACTTCAAAAGCAAACTTAGACATAAACCCTGGCCTTGATGGGAACCCCCATGCAGAGGGTTGGACTTACATTGAACCTCGCAGACCCCCTTATAGAGGATGCGAAAATATTCCTTTGATCTCTCGTGATGCACAAACCCTGCCGGCTGCAACCAACGAATGCTATACAGGAAGTCAAAATTTACTGGATATCGGGCATCAAGACTACCGGTCTTATCAATATGTTTACATTTGGTCCTATGGAAGTCCTTTCGGTTTAGGAGGCACTCTTGTTGATGCCTTCGAGCCTGTTTGCAAGGAAACTTCTGGATGTGACTCTTGCGTCAAGAAAACTACGGATGCATCCTGTGATTGTGCAGATGAATGCCAAAATGGCCTCTGTGTGGAAGGAAACTGTCAAGGAGAACCTCCAGCACTCTCTTCCATTAGTGGAATGATTACCAATGAAATTTGTGGCCATGTAGGAGAGCCCTGCTGCCATGGCACGAGTTGCATGCATGGCACTTGTCGAGGAGGAACTTGTGTGAATCTTTCTACAGGTGATTCCGGCAGACCTAGAAGCAGCACCCTTTGTGGAAACAGGCTGTGTGAAGCTGGCGAGGCGAATGAGTGTCCGACTTGTGTTTATGCAAACCCACCCTGTAAAGCTCCTTGCATAGCTGGAAGTTGCCCGGAAGATTGTCCTGTTGTTTGTCCTTATATCTTCTCGCCTGTTTGCGGCGAAAAACAAGTGCAATGCGTCACAGAACCTTGCTTGCCCACTCAGCAAACGTATAACAATCGCTGTTTGCTTGACCAAGACAACGATGCACGCTTCTTATACGAAGGAGCTTGTGGAACTGGAACTTGTGGGAATGAACAGTGTGATGATGGCGAACGAGAGTGTCCCTTGTGTATATATAACGATCCTCCCTGTTCCACTTTGCCTTGTGGGGAATGTCCTAAAGACTGTCCTACCATACCCTCATGCGGAGATGGAGTCTGCCAAGAAGGAGAAAGCTGCGAGTGGGATGGTGCTAATGATCGCCAGAAATTATGCGGTGGTGACGATGATGAACCCATTCCAGATGGAGCTGCTTGCCATAATTGTCAGTACTTAGATCCTGAAGTCTGCGGTAACGGAGTTTGCTTTGGAGAAGAAACCTGTGAGTTTGACGGTACTACAAACGCAGTGAAGCTGTGCAATGGAAATCCTCTTCCTTCGGGAGCACAGTGCAATGATTGCCGATTCACACCATCAGATACTTGCACGAATAACTTAGCTGATGGAGATGAAACCGACTTAGACTGCGGCGGCAGTTGTCCGCCTTGTTCAGTTGGACAGGAATGTTTAGGTAACAACGATTGTGCCAGCCATAATTGCGTGGATGGAATCTGCTTCCCATTTGATCAAGCAAACCCCCATTGCCTAAACCAGATCCCAGATGAAGATGAAACTGACTTGGATTGCGGAGGAAGAGATTGTTTACCCTGTGCGGTCGGACAGGAATGCCTTGAGAACGGTGATTGTGACACAAGAAATTGCGTTGCCGGCCTTTGCCTGCCAGAAGACCAAGTCAATGTAGAATGCTTTGACCGAATCCTCAACCAAGATGAGACGGACGTGGACTGCGGCGGAGAACTTTGCACGGATCGCTGCTTATTTGACCAAAACTGTGGAAAAGACTCTGATTGCCTCAGCCAGGTTTGCTTTGAAGACACTTGCAGCTTACCACGATTCTGTGGCGACGGCATTTGTGATGCGGACGAAAGCAATGAGAATTGCGCCGAAGATTGTGCTGCTGCGGAAAACTGTAATCAGTGCGGAGATGGCTTTTTCAACATTTGCGATGAAGATGAATGTCATTCCATCCAGGAAGGATGCTACTACTACCCCTATCTGATTGAAGGCAGCTGCCTATCCTGTAGTACGATCCAAACCTGTGAAGACTATCCTGAAAAATACAGTTGCCAAGCCCATCGTTGCTTATCCGGTATGAAATGTGAATGGACAGAAGAAGGTGGTTGTCATGCCACTACGGATTGTCATGACGGAAAAACCAGCGAACGAGAAATTGGCATTGATTGCGGCCTAGATTGCCAACCTTGCCCCGACAATACCCCCTTCAACTTGAAACACATTGATGACTTATCTTACTACCATGGAAGGTGGATTGTGCTGCTTGCTGATCGGTATTGGGCGTACAATCCCTCAGAGGCAGACATAGGAAGCTTCCCCAGCAGAACTGGCTGGAGCGGGCCTCACTCGGTTCAAAACCTATTACAAAATAAAATCAGCTAAATGCTTTTGAGAGATTCATATGAAAAAGAGGTGGACCCTTTATTTGACAATCTTTCTCTTACTTTTATCGCTAACTTTCGCGCAGAAAGTCATGGAACTTAAGATTGATTTTTACCAAAATGGCAATGTGTTCTTAAAAGGCTTTAAACTTGTTGATGGAACACCAACCCAGGAAAAAGGAGCCATTGGATCGGTTTACAATTTACAGGTCTTTGATGAAAAAGGAAGGCCTGCTTACGAACAAACCATCAAACCTATTTACTTCCCTGGAAGCAGCATGACTTCTCTGTTTATAACCGTTCCCTATCAAGAATTCTACGACACTCTGGTTATAAAACAAGGCTCACAAATTCACATAAGAAAATCCATCCATACCCTTTTTTGTAATCTTAACCAGGTTTGCGACGGGTTTGAAACTGACCAAACTTGCGTTGAAGACTGCGCTCCGGAAACCTTGATTGCTTGTAAATCTTCTCGAGACGGAACGTGCGATTCTAGTTGTAATACAGATCCGGATTGCAGAACAAGCAACTTCCCATGGATTTACCTTGTCCTGATTGTTATTGTTATTTCTGTTTGCCTAATCGGATACGAAGAATACAAACGCATCCAAAACAAACACGCCTTACTCAAGCAGCTTAATCTACCTAGCCAGCCTGCCATTGGTGTAGCACCGCCGAAAGTTGCATCTCCCCCCCTTCCATCCAATCCTTCTGAGCAGCCGAGTAAACCCTCTTAAAACTTCTTAATGAAAACTTAGAATTGAATTTTATATAATATCTTCCTCAGTGACATACAAAAATCTGATGATTTTTGAAGTTGCAGGATAAGAAAATGTATATTTAAATAATGTCCTCTTCTGCGACATACAAAAAAACTGCGTTTTTTGAAGTTGCTTAGTTAGATCATAGATAGAAACTAAATGATGTCTTCCTCAGCAACCAAGGCAAATCTTCGATTTTTCAAGTTTCAGAGTAAGACAATGGATAGAACTTTATATGATGTCTTCCTCTGCAACCATGCAGAAATCTTCGATTTCTGAGGTCTCCGAATAAGATCAAAGATATAACTAAATAATATCTTCTTCGGCGACCACCATAAAGTCGCCGATGGCAATGACCGCTGAGAAAGGGATTAAGATTTCTCCGTCTTTGGTCTTTTCGAGCTCCATGCGCTTAGTGTACGCCGTAGGATTTTGTAATACCATATGGATGAGCTCTCCGGAACTGGTTTCGAAAATGATGTCTCCGACCTCGCCAAAGCGCTTGCCGGTCTTGGAAACAACGGTCTTGCCGATTAATTGCTTAGAAAACTTCTTATCGTCTTCTTTACCGCCGATTCCTGCAGCGGGGTCTTTCTCTGCCATTGCTGTTTCCTACGGCGTCGTGGTATTTAAACCTTACGATTTTTCTATATCGACGAGAACTAGTTGTATTTGTCATGCCCCATGCATCGTGTACGGTAACGAATCTGGGACTCGGATTCCTCTGGATGCAGAAGGTGGTTGAACTCGTGCTGTTGAACTTCTTCGTAATCTGCGCCTGTGAGCGTGTCTAGAATTTCGATGATGCCTGTGTTCGGCCAACAACGGCCTAGAACGTTTAAACCCAGAATGTCTTTTTGGACGCGACTGATAACCCAATTGCCAGGTGCTAAAAGAACGGCTTCCCTAGGCGTTTCAAGGCTGTAAAAAGCAGAGGGATGATCTGTGATGGGGTAATGGCCTAATTTTAGGGTTTTATGCTCCTCGTATAAACGATTTAGAAGGCTGTTTAAGGCCTTGTTTGGGTCTTCGCTTTCTAATAAAATGGCGTCTTCCAGATAAGGACTTTGCAGAATGCGCTCTTCTAAATCGTCCTTATCTACTAACTCTTGCTCTGGTTTTAATCGCTCTTCATTAGGACTTAGAGAGTCTGTAAGAAGATATTTTTTGGCTTTGGACCGTTGAGGTAGCGAAGCCAGACGCTGGCTTCGGTTAAAGAGCTTTCTTCTAGCATATTATTTGGAGTGGGAAAGATTACATAAAAACGTTTCTATACTAAATGTATTTTACCTTTTTCCTCGATCAATTCGCCCTGCTCAATGAGCTGATTGATAGCCTCTTCACCGAATTGGTCGATTAAAGTTAACGAATCAACTCTCCTTTGCCTTTGACAAATGCTAAAATTGCAGTAGCTTTAGAAGGCTCTTTCTTTGGTTCTTTTTTTCCTTCCAACTCCTGAACAGCCTTGATGTGCTTGCATGGGGTTTTCGTGCGAATCAGCCGGAATTTGTACTCAGGGCAGGAGCAGAAGGGGCGCTCTGGATAGACCTCGTAGAAGAGACCTTTCTTGCTAGAGGACTCAACTTTGAACTTTTTATCTTCCTGGATGATCTTCATGCTACTGTTTCTCATTCACCTTTGACAAGGCCCAAGCACCTAGACCGATGAACCCTGTGATTGCTAACATTCCAATGCGGTAGCGATCGCTTCCCATGGAAGTAAGGCCTGAAACGACTAACCCCCAGATGATAGGTCCCACTAAGGCGGAGGCGCGCTCTGTCAAGCCATAGTATGCAAAGGCCAAGTTATGGCCTCCTTTCGGAGCAATGTGCGACATGGTCGAGCGAGACACCGCCCAGTTTGCGCCATACCAGAACCCCATGAATACCACAGCCCCCACAAAAAAGGCAAAATTACGGAGCAAGGCAAGAAGAGGAAAAATCACCACCCAACCCAGCAAAATAAACATCAACGTCCTTTTATGACCCCAACGATCCGCCAAGAACCCTGATACAAAGCCCCCAATGCCGGAAGTGATCAACGTTCCGAGCATAAGATACGTTTTTACAGTATCTGAAAAACCCCACACCTGCTCTAAGAAAATAGGAAAGTTGTTTGCCGCTGTTAAAACCGCATCGTTAAACAAGAAGAAGGCCAGAAAGAAAAAAACCATGTTTCTTGATAGCAGTTCTTTTGTTTTGCTTGCTAAGTGCTTTAATTCTACTGTTGTATTAAACTTTCTTGGTTTATGCTTCGGCTCCTTGAAAAAAACGAGCATTGGAAGAGATAGGACAAAGAAAATGACTACGGAAGGCAAAAGCGTTTCTGCTCGAGCAGAAGCCCCGAATAAGCTGAAAAAACCTGTTGAAAAGGGAAGGGCCAGCAGCAAGCCAGCAAACTGCCCTGCGTAATTGGCCGCAATCCCAATGCCTGAGATTAGGCCTCGTTTCTCTACTGGAGCGATGTCGCTCAACAAAGGTGTGTAAAAGGTGAATGAAAGCAAGTAAGCATATAAACCCAATGTGAAAAATATCAAAGCGGCTGAATCTAGATTTTTTACTGCACAAACCGCGCAAATCCCATAAAATAGGGCTGTGAAAAGAGTTGAGTATCGAAGTCCGGTGATCCTCCGCAGATGATGATCCAGCAAAGACCCTGTGAAAGGAACGGTCAATAATAGGAGGATGGCAGAACACGTGAACGTCAGATTGAAATGAAAATCAGAAATACCCCTTTCAACTACGATCCACTGTGCAAAGTAAAGGAAAAAAACAATCATCACGATCGAGTTCGCGAAATCATATGTTGTCCATAAAAAAATGTTTCTCTTGGTTTCCATTTCAGTCCTCTTGATAAAAAAATGGGCCTGGCCGGACACTCAGTGACTACGTCCCTGGTGCAGGAACGCAGTTCCACGCTTGAACCGGCGATCTTCTCCACTCTCAGCAGTAGCCTGCTGGTGTGCCCAGCTAAGCTGTGCCTGTGAAGGAGACGTCATAGCCACTAGACTACAGGCCCATACGATTAGAGAAAAAACAACGGTTTAAAAGGGTTTTGCCATTATGCAAAATATTCCTTTTCCATCTTCTTAACCAAGGCTTTTAGTTTGAGAATAACAATCTCTTTCGGCACTTTCTTATTGTTACTATCTGAATAATACATCACTTCTCCATTAGGTTCTACCACTCCGCGAATACCGAAAGCAAACTTAGCGATTTCGATGGGTTCTTTCATTTTTATCCCAACCGAGCATTTCAAATACCCATTGCATTTCTTCCATTGGTTTTGTGTTTAAGTAAGAAGGTTCTTTTTCCAATTTTTTCCCTTTTGATTTTTTCTTCATATTGTAGGATAAGATCTATTTCTTTATAAAACTTCCGTCGACAGAATCGGAAACTTTTCGGTGATTTCGGAAGGTTTATATCTTTGTGGAAAGAGTAAATGGTATGGACGTTTTTACCCTGGTTATATTATTTGTAGCGTTTGTTTTTGTCCTGATTGGATTCTGGTTTGGCAAGAAATATGGCCTCGTGAAAGCCAAGATGGACTGGCAGAAACTGCTTCCTTCTGAGCGGGAAGATGCTGTGGCGCGGAGCCGTGCGGTGTTGAGTGGGCAGTTTTCTGAGCAATTGGCGCCTTATTTGCCCGATTTTCCTTACAAACCGACGGAGGTTAGGTTCTTGGGTAAGCCGATTGATTTCATCGTGTTTGAAGGCATGGATGAGAAGAACATTCAAGAAGTTGTGTTTGTTGAGGTGAAGAGTGGGGATTCGCAGTTGAGCACTCCTGAACGAACGTTGAAGAAAGCCATTGAAAAAGGCAAAGTACGGTGGGAAGAGTATCGAGTGGTGAAGGGAGTGACGAGGAAATAGCGCTAAATTTCATTAAGCCACTTTTATTTCTGTCCAATAATCTTGCTTTTTTCCAGGTTCTAATCTTGGAGCCTCCGTTTCAAATTTATCAAACCCTCTTCGCCGAGTAACTCCCGTCACCGGTTCTAGACAAACAAGACTTGAACTGGAAGGGCTCCACAGCATGGTATCTGGTAAATTTGAGCTCACTTCGACTTGACTTATAATTTGGTTTCCTTTTGCGTCATACAATACGACTCTGTCTGTTTTGCACAAAATGGCTCCTTCCTTTGATTCCTTTCTGATTTTGTCTAGGGAGTGGTTTTCTGTGCTAGATCCTTGCTCTTGAACATATCCATCACTAAGAGTTCCCCGTATCCAAGCGGCTGGATGCCAGCCCGTATCATAAGGCATGGGTGTATTGGAAAGATTTGTGATACTCCACTCCATACGCAGCCTATCCTCAAGCAGACTATATTGCTTTGCTATTCGGACACTCCACCCCCAATTTAAATTGTCTGGATCGCTTAAACTTTTTTTGCGTCCATTTGGGATGAGTTGCTGTGCCTCGTATTCAGCAACAAAACGGCTGTGATAGCCTGAACTTGTATCTAACCTAAATGGAAGGAACTGCGCAAAACCATGTTGGCACATAGGATATTCGGTGCCATTGACCGTTAGCCGATTGTCTAATGTTGCTCCTACCACTGGAAACATGAGCTTTTCCGAATTTTTCCATCCTTGGCTTTCTCTATAGTTTCGTGCGCGACTGGGTTTACCGCCTCCATGAAGGTACTCTTTTCCTTCTCGCTTAAGACTCACAATCTGTTTGTATCCGCTCTCTAACTCAATTATAGCTGTGAGCCCCCCATTTTGAGAAGTTAACCCTAATCGATTCCAATCTCGCATGAAGAAGGAATCATTGCCTTGTTTTTAAACCTAAGCAGTTAGTCTATCGTCATAGCCACTCCCTTCATTACTTGTTTTGCCACAAACGGTTTGGTTACTCCACGCTTCCCGTCGAATGTCAAGTGGCCGGAGGCGCCGTCGTATTCTTTCAAGGATCCCAAGTAGTCGGCAATCTTGTTGCTGTCTGTGCTGCCAACCGCTTTGATGGCTTGCGCCAAGAGCATGACAGCGTCGTAGCCAGTGTCAGCTCCTATGTCTAGTTCCATGTCATATTTCTCCTTGTAAGCCTTTTCGAAATCAAGTGAGGGGGTGAGGGAAGTGAGGAAGATGGTTCCATCCATGGCCCCTTGCGAAGCTTGGATGATTGCGTTGTCTAAGGCGACGCTGTAAATAGGCACTTTGACTCCTGCTTCCTTTAATCTTTTTGCGATGATGTCCGCAGCTTGAATATGGGGGTTGATGATGGCATCGATGTCTTTATGTGCGCTTATTTTTAGTGCTTCGGCGCGAAGCTCTTTATCATCTGGGTCTGGTTCAACGACTAATTGTATTTTGCCACCTAACTTTTCGAATTCTTTTCGAAACGCATCGGTTTGATCTTTTACCCAGACCTGCTGGGCGCTGAAGATGGCGACCTTTCGATGGCCTTTGCCATACACCTGCTTAGCCAATTCTTCTGAGAGTAGATAATCATGTGGCCAAATATTGAATAGGTATTTGCTGCCTTCGTTGAATTCTTTTACTCCTAGTGAGGGTGAGACCATGATGACTTTTTTCTCATCGGCCCGTTGGACTAATGGCAAGCCGGTGTGTGACCAGGTGGTTCCAACGATTAAGTTGATGTGATTGATATCGGTTAGTTTTTGAAAAGCACTCAAGGCACGCTTGGGATCGGAACCATCATCTTCATGAACTAAGATGAGTTTCTTTCCTAGAATGCCTCCTTCTTGATTGATTTTTTCTGCAGCCATGTCCATTCCGTTTCTTGCGGCAATGCCCCAAGAAGCTCCGTCTCCTGTGAGGATGAGAATGCTGCCGATTTCAATGGTGTCTTGCTGAGTGGAGCTTTGACAGGCGCTTAGCAGGAGTAGTGTAACAATTGCTGTAAAGAAGATGACTTGTGTGTTTGCTTTCATTTTACTATTATATAGTGACTTTTAGATATAAATATTCATTCTCCAATATTGGAGGATAAAGAAAAGGTTTAAAAGAAAGCTCGCCTAGAGCAGAGGATGGACAGTCAAATCCTTGAGGACATTGGCCTTACTCCTGCTGAGATCAAAGTGTACCTGGCCTTGCTTGAGCTGGGAACGGCTACAGCGGGGCCTATTTTGGACAAAACAGGGTTGCAGAACAGTGTTGTTCACATGACTCTGAATCGGCTTATTGAGAAAGGGTTTGTTTCCTACATCAAAGAAGGCAAGCGACACCACTACCAAGCTGCGAATCCCAAACACATCACTGAATACATCGATGAGAAAAAGGAACGCTTTGAAAAACTCCTTCCAAGCTTATTGGCCAAACAAAGCCAGGCTCAAGAAAAACCTGAAATGATTACCTTTCGTGGGAAAAAAGGAATCAAGGAATTGTTGTATGAGCTGTTGGAAGGTGAGGGGAAAGAATACCACACCCTTAACTCGCCGTATGCCTCCATTATGATGGGAGACCATTTCTGGCTGACGTTTCATAAGAAAAGGGCTGCTCAAGGAATTAAGGCTCGCCAAGTGTTTAATGAATCCTTACGCACCTGGGTTAAACAGATTAAGTATACTTTATCTCAACTGAGGTATACCAAAAAAGGGTTTGAGCCCTTAACTGAGACGATTATATTTGGCAACCAAGTAGCGATTCTGATCTGGGCCGAAAAGCCCATTGGAATTTTAATGAAGAATTCCACCATTGCTGAAAGCTACGACCGATACTTTGAATGGGTGTGGGGACAGGCGAAGGCTTGACTATTCCCCCTCAAACTCGGTCTGAGCGTAACACTTGAGACCCTGCGCCTCTAACCTCTTTGTACCGCCTAAATCTGGAAGGTCGACGATGAAGGCGCACTCGACAATTTCTCCTCCTAGCTTTTTCACTAATTTAGCTGCTGCCGTAGCTGTACCTGCAGTGGCACACAAGTCGTCCACAATCACTACTTTCTGGCCTTTCTCAATGGCATCCTTGTGGATCTCAATGGTGTCGGTGCCGTATTCAAGCTGATATTCTTCCTTTTCAGTTGCAGCCGGAAGCTTGCCTTTTTTCCTCACCGGCACAAAACCCTTACCTAATAGATAGGCTAAAGCACCACCGAGGATGAAACCACGAGAATCAATTCCGACGATGACGTCAATGTCCATGTCCTTGTAGCGCTTGTAGAAATCATCGATGCACAGTTTAAGGCCAACGGGATCTTTGAGAAGGGTTGTGATATCCCGGAACATGACTCCTTTCTTCGGCCAGTCAGGAACGGTACGGATGCGGGACTTGATGGGGGACATTGCTTTTTAGCAAAGCGCAACCCTTAATAAAATTTTCTAGAGTCAACCCTTAATCATTCCATAGCCAATCAGCCTGAATCGATTTCCAATCCTTCTTGAAATAGTGACTCGAGCGCCTGGATCCGCACAAATCGGCAATTTGAGCTTGCACTTCAAACGGTTCTTGCTGATGTCCGTCACAAAGCCGACGGTGGCGGCGGCATTCACATTCAACATGAAGGGTTCATTCATCTTTACCGGGTCCACTTTGAGCTCTTGCTCTGCGCCCACCACCCTTTCCAATAAGTGAGTCTCTAAATCCAGTTCATACCAGATCTTGGGCAGCTTTTCCGGCAAGCCTACAATGTTCCCTACCAAAGAATCGGCCATTACAATTGAAGGGTCTAGCGTAGTCATCACACCAATCGAACCGCCTGGTATTGCTTCTTCTACAGCCTGACCACCTGTCACGATGCTTAAAACTTTTGAAAAAATAGGCTTTCCCACTTTACGGTTCTGCTCTTCTACCACATGGCCTGGCCGAATCTCAATCCGGTCCCCCACTTTTAACTTACCTTTTATCAAGGCTCCTCCCAATACGCCCCCTTTCATGTTCTTCGGTTCTGTGCCTGGCTTGTTCACGTCAAAACTACGCGCCAAAAACATCAAGGGTTCTTCCTGCTCGTTTCGCTTGGGTGTTGGGATGAACTCTTCAATGGCCTGAATTAAAGCACCGATGTTGACTCCATGTTGAGCACTGATCGGGATGATGGGGGCATTTTCGTACTCCGTACCACTCAAAAATTCTTTGATCTGTTGATGATTGCGTAAAGCTCTTTCTGTAGCCACTAGATCTATTTTGTTCTGTACAATGATGATGTTCTTAATCCCGCAAATTTGTAAAGCCATCAAGTGCTCTCGGGTTTGAGGTTGCGGACAACTCTCGTTTGCAGCCACCAATAATAAAGCACCATCTATGATGGTGGCACCGGACAACATGGTTGCCATCAAGGACTCGTGGCCCGGAGCGTCCACAAAAGAAACCTTTCTAATCACTTCGGTTGCGACTTTGTGCTCTGGACATTCTGGTTTTGATGTGTAAGCCTCCGAATCCTTGCATTTAGGACACTTCCTGAAAATAGAATCTGCATAGCCCAGGCGAATGGTAATTCCTCGCTTGATCTCTTGAGAGTGAGTATCGGTCCACTTCCCGCTCAGCTGCTCTGTGAGGGTTGTTTTTCCATGGTCGACATGCCCAACCAGCCCAATATTGACTTCTGGTTGGCTGGATTCGTTGGAGTCTGCGGCTTTCTTTTTTGCCATGCTCGACGTTAAAAGCAGAGTCTTTATAAATTTACTCCTCTAAAACTAGGGGGTGTACACACTCAAACAACAACCCGAAGACTTCCAAGTCCGTGAAATTACACACCTAATGCCTCATGAAGAAGGCTCTCATGCTCTCTTTTGGATGACCAAAAAATTCCTAAATACTGAAGATGCTCTGCAAAAGATTTGTTATACTCTGAAAATTCCCAGGAAATATCTGGGTGTGGCTGGTAATAAAGACCGTACGGCGGTTACGCAGCAATTGATCTCTGTACCCTCTGCCTTAAAAGAACGCCTTGAGAAGCTTCAACTAACCAACACTCGGTTCGAGTTCTACGGCTATTCTGATGGGCCCATTAGCTTGGGTGACCTGCTCGGAAACCAGTTTAAAATCATCATCCGAAACCTAAACCCTTGGGAAAAGCCTAAAGCGCTCTCTAAAATCGTTAATGCGTTCGGTGAACAGCGGTTTTCCACCCATAACTCAGAAATTGGAAAAGAGCTTATTCAGAAGAAATTTAAGCAAGCCGTATTTCTTATCCAAGAGAGCAAGAGTCTGTTGAATGATAAAATTGTGCTCTATTTAAAAAAACATCGACAAGACTTTGTTGGGTCTTTACGATTAATCCCGAAAAAACTCCTCAAACTGTATGTGCATAGCTACCAAGCTAAGTTGTTTAATGAACTGGCTCAATATTGCCTTGAGCATAAAATCTGTGCCGAAACATTGCCGTTGATCGGGTTTGCGACTGAGTTCAAGGGGAAGATTGGTGAGTTGGCCCAGAAAAAACTAAAGGATGAAAAGATTACAACACGAGACTTTATCATCCGAGAAATCCCAGAACTCAGTAGCGAAGGCACTTCCAGAGAGCTGCATGTTGAGCTGTCTGACCTATACCTTCACCCTATGGAAAACGATGAACTCAACCTCCACAAGAAAAAGGTAGTCGTTGAATTCCGACTGCCCAAAGGAAGCTACGCGACGGAAGCGGTACGGCAGATGATGAACTAATCTTCTTTTACTGTATAAGGACCTTTGTAGGCATTCATTTGCGTTCTATCGGGTGTTATGGCCCAATTATCCTGGGTATACTCTCTTGGAATTTCCCTATGCTTTGGCTTATTTGACGAAGGTCTTGCACCTTTATCATCACTGAAGAAACCAACAAAGTTTCCTCTATAATAATGATTTCTTCTCCATTCATCGCTGCCTATTTCGTATCCGAATCTTTCACGGAAACTTAATGAGGGCGGAAAACTCAAGTCAGGAGTAGAAATACACTCTTCAACATTAACCAACATATGGAAATGGATTGCCTTTGCTTTGTCTTTCATTGAATGCTGATTGGAGTCTGTTCCATAACTTAAAGCCATCAAACTGAAAATGATTGTTTTTAGGTTCATATTCGCGTGTTTATTTTGTATAGATAATTCTGTGACTTGCATGATATAAGTTCTAAAATCATCCCTCATAAACACCCTATAAATATATCATATATCCAACAGAATTATCTATAACTGAGTTATGGGTTAAAGCTTACCCACAAACTTGTAATTTTTCTTTAATTCGTCGCGGTTTCGCTCCGGGGGATCCTCCTTTAGCATCTTTCCGGAGATAAAAGCCTGATGCAGCTGCTGTGGAGACTGGAACTTTAATGTATGAAAACCCAAGTTCTTAGCTTTATCCAGGAACTTATCGTTATCGTCGACGTAAAGACATTGCCCGGCTGGAACGCCTGCTGCCTTTAAGGCTTTTTCATACATCCGTTGATCTGGTTTTGAATAACCCAACTCACACGACCAGATGTAGAAATCAAACAGCTTGAAAAAAGTTGGATATTTTTCCTTTAGATAGGCTAGAGTGTCTTCGCTCTGATTCGATACAACCCCCACTTTGAAACCGGCTTGCTTCAGCTTTGGGACGAGTTCAATTGAATCCTTAATCGGCTGATAAATCTTATGAACCTCTATGAGAAAATCCCTGAGCGGAGCTCGAATGCTTAACTTGTCAAACATTGCATTCCAACGGTCCTCCACTTTAACCAAACCCTTCATATAATTGGGGTCAATGGTGTCCAGATACGCTCGGTACAAGTCATCCTCTGAAACCCCTATTTTTTTAGACAGAATAGGAACGATTTTCTTAAAGCCGTCCGTAATCATGACCCCACCGCAATCAAACACCACCGCTTTCACATCTGTTTTCATTTTTTCTTCCTCGCTCTTAACAATCTTAACAACATCTTTTGCACTTCCACAATGGGCTTTGCTCCGTCTACAAGAGTGACTATTTTCTTTTTCTTATAGAAGTTTATGATCGGGGCTGTCTTTTCATGATATAACTTCAACCGTTTCTTAATCGCTGAAGGATTGTCATCTGCTCGCTGGATGAGCTCAGAGCTACAACGATCACAAATCCCCTCCATATGGGACGGCATGGTCTTTAGGTTGTAACTCGCACCGCATTTGCTACACACCCTTCTTGCTGCTATTCTCCCGATCACAGTTTTCTCAGCAACCTCTAAAACAACTACCTGATCTATCTTAATGAACGCATCTAAAAACCTGACTTGAACGAGCGTTCTTGGATACCCATTCAGTATAAATCCTTTCTTACAATCTTCCTTGCCTAAACGATCCTTGATCAAGCTGTTGATTAGGTCATCGCTACCCAGGTTTCCAGCAGCTAATGACTTCTTTAAAGTTTGACCTCGCTCTGAATTTTCCTTTGCCACTTCTCTAAAAATATCTCCTGAAGTGACGAGTGGGATCTTCAATACAGAAGCCAAGCGCTCTCCTTGTGTGTCCTTTCCTGAACCCTGCGCACCCATGATGATTATATTCAAAACGTTCACCCATAATATTCTAGGTTTAATCGCAAGCGGCTTTCGTCCTGCCAAGACTTCTTAAGTACTTCTAGGACCTCAGTCAATTCTTTTTTCAACATTTCCCACTCTTTCATGAAATGAAGTAGGTACCGCGCTGCAGAGTCTTCCTTGAAATTTAGTTCCTCTACTAGATATTCTCTGTGTAGGAACATCAGCTTCTTGAAGATTAACGAGAGTTTTTCACGCTCCCCGTCGGAAAAGGCGTTTAACTCATATAGGTTACTGGGCTGGCCATCGGGCTGTACTAAGTTTCCCATAAAATCACTGTAGAACTCCAAGCGCTCGCTGACTCGTTTAATAAGCCAACGCAATACGTTCTCTGCCTCTTCATGCCCGCTCAAGTCCAAGGTGACGTCTAAAGCTTCAAAAGAAGGCAAGTTGTACTTCTTGCGCACGCGCTCGAACTCTTCTGTCATGCATTATAGAATGGGCGGTCTATTTATAAGCTTTTTTGCGACGTGCGTCCTTCACTCACGGAAAAGGTTCAATCTTCTTTCTGACTACAATATTTTTCATAGAATTGTAGGATCTCAGCTGTCTTCTCTGGATTGAGCGAGTAATGAATCTCTCTTGTCTTCTTTGCCGGTAAAATCCAGCCATCCCGTTCCAGCTCCTTTAATGTGTCCTTTGTGATTTTTTCACCTCGAACGTGGGAAGGCAAGCCATTTAGGATGTTTTCGGTGTGAGCGCCACCCCATTTCTTCCATTTCACTAGCTTTCGAATGATCCGTTGCTTAATTTCCTCCTTTGTAAAGGCCATACTTTGGCGGAAGATATTCTCTATAAAAAACATCGCTTGGATAAATCGGAAGGTTTTCGGCTTTATCGGATAAGATTAATTTGGTACAATATTGTATCAAAATAGGAATATTTAAAAACAATGAGTGCTTTCTGATGGTATGGCTCAAGAATCTTTGTTCATCGAATTCATGGGAGACTCTCCCACGATACGTGTCTTGGACTACCTGCTTACGGAGCGAGAACTGGACTTTTCTATTACGGATATGGCTAAGAACGCTGGCATTGGAAGGTCTACACTGTATCGAATCTGGGAAGGTTTGATAAAAAACAACATTATTTTGCCAACTCGAGTCATTGGAAAGGCCAAACTGTTCAAGTTGAACAAAGACGATGCGGTGATTCAGAAACTTATTGAAGTGGACGATAAGCTTGTTCTGGAAGACTTAAGGAAAAAAGCGCAGAAGGTGAAGGTGGTGGCGCGGTAGGTTGTATTGCTTTTATCTAAATGCAATGTGTTTGATGATGCGGTATTTATTTGTTTTCTCGACGACTGTGATGTGGTCCACCTTAAACGAAAAGACAGGTTTCTCTCTGTTTAATAATGATGTGACTTCTTTTTGCTTATCGCCTAAATCATAGATTAATGTGATATGAGGGTTGTAAAACTCGAAGATAAATGGATCCCCATATTTTTTGAGATAGAGGGGGTTACCGTATTTTTTGAAGTATCTAAGCTTCTCGCCCGATATTCTCGGCCTTTTGCTACAATAAGGTTCGCTAAGCAAGATTAACTCTTTCTCTAATTGCTTAAGTGAATCCGGCTTATTTACTTTTAGAACGAGACACCTCTTAGCGAAAACAGCGTGCCCAGTTGTTTTCAATGAAAACGGTCGGCAGTTTTTCGCGAATGACTTAAGTGCTTTTATGTACTCTTCTAGCTGGTCGGTGTAGAATGATGTTCGAATGCTGATATGTGGCGGATTGTGAGTCTGCTTGGTTTTGGTTATTTTTAGAAGGCGACGTTGTAATTTCTCTACTCTTTTTCTCGTCTGAAAAGGGAGCACAATGCTGCAATAAACTCGCCGAATCATCTCTGTTTCACTTATTCCCCTTTAGACATAAATCGGTGAGGATCGTACAAGGCATAGAAATCCTTTGCTTCCCTTTGGGTTAATTCTTTCTTCCAGGCGTCTGGACTGAAAACATGGAAGTGGGTCTTGCAGGACTTGCCTTCTGACTTGGAAATCAATGGACAGAGACTGCCGACTTGCTTTGACTTGGAAATGACCATTAGATGCAGGTCGTCGGTGCTCATGTACTGATCGAGGAACAGGCCTTCGACCTTTTCCCAGTAAGGCTCCATGCTCCAAAAGGCTTTTTCAAGTGGGTATCGTTGTTCAGGATTATCCAAGAACCAAATCTTTAAGATGATCTTGTTATAAGCTGAGAGCGGAACGAGCTTCTTTCCGGCAAAATCCTTTGCGGCTGTGATCAAGTAAGAACATTCATTGGCTAATGAATAAATCAATCGAGGAAGGCCCTTGCCCCCATTTTTTACCCGTTCCTTACGAATCAGGCCGCCAGTCTCCAAGAATTTTAATTGTTGACTGATGTTAGCGACCGATGTTTTTAGAAGCTGAGATAACTCCAATGGAGAACGATCTTGAATGGTTATGAGTTTGATGATCTCCCATTTAGATGCAGTGAATAACAGCTCTTGCTCCATTGTTATCCCTGTCTAGCGTATCTCGACGAATCCTTGTTGTAGTTTGTGGTTGTAGGTGTAGACGAACTCAAATGAGAGCGTAAATGCACATTCATCGTCTTCATAATCAAACAAGACGATTTCCACTTTTTCTTGTTGCTCTACGTTAACAGGCACCTCTAATTCAGGCGCTGCCAGTTCGCTTATTTTGGCGTCTTTCATGTTCTCACTCTCTTTTTCCCGTGGTTTGTGTGATTCAAGGAGGGTAACAAAAATCCGTTGTTCGGATTTTTGGGACTCCCAAAATTTCGTGCGTTCTCACGAAATTTTGATAGTAAAAGCACCCGGCTAGAGAAAAATCCTTGATTTTTCAGAGGGGGAGGGTGTAAAGCCGGGTTGCTTTTGACTGTGATGTGCCGCATCGATTCATTCTGAATGGATGCTACGACGCTCAGAAAGCGATGCTTTCTGGCGCAGTACCTTTGCTCTGCAAAGCTACTGTTTCGTCAAGAACTTTCGTTCTTGATCGCGATCAAAGTTCTTAGGAACTTTAACGTTTCAACCGGAACTCTTGAGGCGGACGTCGTAGCTCTTGGAGCCACATGAGGCCAATCCGCATCATGTTCTTGTTGAACTTTTCACTTAACTTGTACGTTTTCTTGTACAAGTCGTAGTCAATCAACCCCATGGTTTTCATGGGGGTGAGGATCCTGTCGTAAAATTGCCGCTTGTTGTACGACAATTTTTCTGTTTTGGATTTGATGAACTTGTTCTCATGCGGCAACTCGACTAGAGTGCCGTCGTGGAGGGCCGTGGCGAAGAGGGACATCTCGGTTTTACCGATTTCGCCGTCCTTGCGTTTCATCTCTTCTACCAGCAGCCGCGCCACGATGACTTGTTGCTTGGTTGCGAATATGATCTCAAATATGTCTTCGGGAAGGTTGTATTGATCGTACAGTATGACCATCTGTGACTTTCACCATTGTGCTCTTTGTGTATATTAGTAACCCTAGTATATAAATGTTTCTATTTTTCCGGGGATTTGTATACTGGTGTGGGGTGCTGGTAACTACTAAGGTGATTACGTTTTGGCCTTATTTTGGGCTGTTTTTTCGTGTTTTTTCGTCGGTAAAAGAGGGTTTGGGTGATGGATTGAAAGGGGTCTTTTTTGAGACGTCTTTTTCCCGAAAACCGCTCCCTTTCAAGCTCAAAAGAGGCAAGGAGCGGTTTTCGCCCTCCTCCTTCCCAAAAAATTTATCGATGATAAACAAAAACCTGTAAAGGCTTAGTAGTTACTTTTGTCTCTAATTTTTCCTTGAATGATCAAACCAACAAAGGCAATATTCCGCCCAGAAGAAGCACCACTAAGAAAAAGATCAATTTGAACGCCTTCTCACGTAGCGCATAGGGACTATACACACAATTAATCCAAGAATAGATAACCATCAACATGACAATTAAGCTGAAATAGATCCATGCCAAGCTCAGGTAAAGCTTAGAAGTCATTAGGCCAATCACATTCAGGATGAAAATATTCCCTAGATTATTCGTGAACCAACCTAAATAATCCCATAACTTTACTTCTTTCCAATACCCAATCTTTGAATAAGCCAAGCTCGAGATGAAAAGAAGAGGAATTGCTAAAACCAATTGGGTTATGATCGATAGGCTGAATTTTTCTGGATTCAGCGACCAAATTAAGGTTAAGATGAAAAACAGACTTCCCATCATAAACGAATTAATCGTAACCTTTGCTGAGGCTTTCTGAGGATTGGTCTGAAAGAAATCCTCCTTTTTTTTCATCATAAGCCGTCTTTCTTTATCTATATAAACTTTACCCTGTACGGGCTTTTTCGTAGTTTTTCCTACAAAATCGGACCAAACGACAGATTTATAATGCTCCATGAGCCCAACCCTTTTATGCGATTCAGGCTTTTACTCTTTTTAATTCCCCTCCTCTTATTCAGCTGCACTTTTGATCCGGTCAAAAATCAACTCGTTCAAGAACTTTCCACTCCCGTGTTGGATTATACTGTACACTCGCAACAAGCCTTTTTGCTTGGAGGAGCCCATATTCAAATGAAAGAAGAGACCACTGTAAAAAATGGAGAAGTGCTGCGACTTCATCTCACCCTAAACAATCAACGCTTTCGACAAGCTGAATTCCAATGCACCCAAACGTTTGAACAAAACACCTGGCAGGAATGCACTTGCCGCTACGTTGAACTCCCTTCAGGAACTGCTCAATCCTACAACTGCCAAGAAACTCCTACCCTTCAAGCCTGCGAGCAACCCTGGTACAACTGCCAGCAGCCACCTCCCTCCCCAGACTTTGCCAAAAAACAAAGCTGGCTCCAAGCCCTGCAAAACTCTACTTTTACCCCCACCCACTCCATCGAACAAGACCAAAGCTGTTATCGCTTTAATTATACTCAAAAACCAACTGCTACTGTTCCTACACTTCTCTGCTTTGACCCAGACCACACCCTTGCTAGAGCCCAAGCTTTTCAATGGAGCTACCGAGTAGACTAAGTTTTATAAACATTCTAACACCTCAATGCTCTACGAGCCTGTAGCGCAGCCTGGATAGCGCAACTGCCTCCTAACACCGATGATGAGAAATTACTCCGAGCCGAGCAAAAACCTATTCAGTTTTTGCATTCGAGGGCAACTTCGAACAGTGGCATAAAGAGAGTTATTTGAGGCGTGGAAACAGCAGTAGGTCGGGGGTTCGAATCCTCCCAGGCTCGCTTATACTATGAACATACACCAAAGAGTCTTGGAAGCGGAAAAAAGGATCCGTCCTTACATTCGTATGACTTCTGTAGATTTTTCTCCGTACTTGAGCAAGCTCTGTGGTTGTAAGGTATATTTAAAACTAGAATCAGAGCAACTCACTGGTTCTTTTAAGATTCGGGGCGCTTTGAATAAAATTCTTTCCTTAACCCCAGAACAACGACGAAGTGGGGTCGTAGCTTATTCTACTGGGAATCATGCTCTTGGAGTTGCGCATGCCTCTCAACTATTAGGCGTTAAGTCTATTATTTTTGTCCCGTATACAGTATCTAAAGCAAAGTTAGATGCGCTTCGTTTTTACCCTTCTGAGATTAAAATCTATAAAAAAAGTGATGAAGAAACTGAAATCACAAAATACGCCCGTGCCTTTGCTCAAAAAAAGCATATGACCTTTGTCAGCCCTTATAATGACTTAGATGTGGTGGCTGGACAAGGAACTATTGGTTATGAGATTCTCCAACAAGTCCCTGGTGCAGATGCTGTATTTGCATGCGTCGGGGGAGGAGGGCTGATTTCTGGAATCGGAGGGTTTATTAAAGAAGCTAAAAAAATGGTGAAAATTGTTGCCTGCTCTCCCCGTGTTTTCCCGTCGATGCATGAATCCGTGCGTTTGGGTAAAATAGTGATTCTTCCTATTCGAGATACGTTTTCTGACGGCTCTGTTGGCAATAATGAGCTTGATACGATTACTTTTCCCCTTTGCCAATCCTATGTAGATGACTGGCTTTTAGCAACAGAAAGACAAATCAAAGTTGCCCTTCGGTTACTTATTGAAAAACACTACAAACTTGTCGAAGGTGCCGCAGCCGTTACCTTGGCTGCTTTGATGAATAACAAAAAATGCTATCAAGGAAAAAATGTAGTCCTGGTTCTCTGTGGCTCTAATATTGGAATTGATAAGATCAGGAAAGTGATACGATGAAACCAAAAATCAACTGGCGCATCAGCCATGTTAACTTGTATTCAGAAGATTACGCGAAACTCATACGATTCTATCGAGATGTACTCGGGATGAATCCTCTAGAAGGCATGAGCGAAGCGGATAACTGGTATGGTTTTGAGACAGGGAGTACCACCTTTGCTTTAGAACCTGCAGATAACCGAAAAAGCTATACTTGGGAGTACAACACTCAAAATCCTGTTTTAGTTCAGTTCTTAGCTAAGGACGAAGCTGAGTTGGAAGCCATGAACCAACACCTCGAGAAGAGTGGAGTGAAACTTTTGACACGGTCGGAACTGCGTAGCTATGGAAAGATTACTATATTTCAGGACCCCGATGGAAATGTGATGGAGATCTTGCTGCCTAGCGTGAATAAGACCGTCTAGTTTACCCCTGATTCGTCTATGGAAAAATAGTTCTTATTTGAGTCTAGGCTTACTTTTACTCCGAGAGGTATGGTTATCATCGGATCGGTGTGCCCAATATCTATGCCATACAAAATCGGAAAATTGTGGCCTGCGGTATGTTGCATAATGGCCGATTGTAACTGCACTTTTTCTTTTTCCGTATAACCGAATGGCCTTCCAAATACAATGCCCCGAACTTGGTCGAAGATGCCTCGCAATTGTAAATCCATAAGATATGCGTCAATGTCCCCCGCATTTTGACCCTTTGTGAAATCTTCACCTTCCGGCGTCTCTAATAATAGAATTTTTCCATTCATATCTGGCCAGAACTTGGTGCCAAGAATATGCATCATCGAAGTAATGCATCCGCCCATTATAGGACCTGAAATTGCTCCTTGCCTAAGCCATGTATATCCAATGTTTGGTTTTAGTGCTCTGGGCCTTTCTAGATCTTTTTTCTCGAACCAGTTTAGCACTTCTTCTGTCCACTCTTTGGAAGGATGAACTTCTCCTATTGGGCTCGTGTTCGTCAATGCTTTTTTTAGATATTCTTGTGTGTATCCTAACATCCTTGGATTCTCACCAAATTGGCCCAGTGCAGCTGGCCCGTAAAACGTCACTAAGCCTGCTTGGGATTGCAGAGCAAGATGGAGTACGGTTATGTCTGAAAAGCCCATGAAGACTTTTGGGTTTGATCGAATCATATCATAATTCAGCAAAGGCAATAGATGGTTGGAATGGTTTCCTCCGATCATAGATATAACTCCTTTGACTTCTTCGTCTCGAAACATTTCTTCTAAATCATTTACCCTTTCTTTTGCAGAACCCGAAACATAACCGTCTGTTTTCAAGGCATTTTTTCCAATCTTAACCTTGAAACCTAACTCTCCTAGCATGCGTTTGGCTTGCTCTACTCGATGAGGAACTAAGCCTGCTAAACCACTGGAAGGGCTAACTAAGCCGATACAGTCGCCTGGTTTGAGGGCCTTTGGTTTTATCATATTGCCTTGCTTTCCTTGTTAGATAAAAACCTTTGTTTTGACTGCTAAAATATAGAAACATTTAAATAACATATGTTATATTAATGTTACATATGTTAAAAAAATGTAACATTGAAAGGGTGTTGGAAATCTTCTTCCTGAAACCGACAACCCCATTTACCATCCGCCAACTAGCTAAAGAAGTTGATTTGGCGCCTCCCACTGCCCTTCGCATTGTCAGAGCCCTCCAAAAAGAAGGCCTTATTCGAGAGCAGATCGTGGGCAGAGCTAGTCAGATTACGGCCAACCTGGAAAATCCAACCTATATCTGGAAAAAACGAGCCTACAACCTCGATTCGCTCTATTCTAACGGATTGGTGGGCTACCTTGTCAAGAATTATCAAGACCCCCTAGCCATCATCTTATTCGGTAGCTACGCTAGAGGAGAAGACATCGAACGTTCTGATATTGACATAGCCATCTTCACTACCGAACACAAGCCTCTTGATTTGAAAGCTTTTGAGAAAGCTCTTTGTCGGATCATCAATGTCCATGAGGTTCAACTCGACCAAGTCAGCGATGAATTCAAGAACAACCTATATAATGGGATCGTACTTCACGGTGCTGTATGAGGCCCTTTGAAGACTTCGTCAATACCGGGCAAGTCAAGAAAACCAGCATTGACAAAAACCTGATTAAGTCCCTGATTGAGCAAGCACAACGAAGACTGCACCGTGCTGAAAATGAGACCCTTACAGAAGATAACTGCGACTTTATCCTCGAAGACTACTATGAAGCCATGCGCACTCTGGCTGATGCTTGGCTGTACTTCAACGGCTACAAGAGCTATTCCCATGAAGCCACGGTTGCTTATTTAGGTAAGGGCAAAGAATTTACGCCCATGTTTCTGGAAGGCTTTGACCGCCTAAGAAGATTACGACACGGCACACGATACTATGGAAAGCGAGTCATTATAGCCGATGCAAAGGAAGCACAGAAACTGGCCAAGATTCTGTTTGATAAACTTAAACCAAAATTTGAAGGCTATGATACAAGAAAGTAAAAGAGAGAAAAAACAATACCCTATAAGGCAAATTGTGAACTGGTACTTTGCCAACTACTGCATGAGAAAATGCTTTGACAAAGATCATCGACTTAGAGACCATCACCGTAAGCTTCTCGAATTTGTGGAAAAAAACAAGAGCTTAGAAATGACGCATTCTGACTTCCTTAGACTCTTTAATGATCATATGCTGATCTGCACTTTGGATGATAGCTTTAAACGCAGGAGCATGGGGTGGAAACTCTTCACCACCTTACAAGACACTCCGAATTATGACAGCGACAAAATAATTCTCGAAAAAGGCCGTGTTCGCCTCAAAGAAGGAGAACTGGAAAAACCCAAGCGATGCCCAACTTGCGTTGCGTTCGGAATACCCCCATGAAGCTACCCTTTACTCGACTATTTGGAAAAGGGATTGACCTGTGAATTGCCACTACCTTTAAAAACAACCCTTTCTTAGAGGGAAACATGATTACGCCTACTATGCTGTCCGAAGGCTGGCGCATCTTCAAACGAGCGAGAAACGTGCATAGCAAAGGCTTCAATCAATATCCTGGAGATGTCAAAGCCATTTGCCGACAAATCGTCTTGGATTGCTATAATCACGACCAAGGATACTTCATGACTAGCACAGGTCATTATTGCCAATTTTACACGCGAGATTTTGGCATGTGCACTCAATCCTTGCTTGATCTGGGCTATGAAGGTCAAGTTCTGAATACATTAAAATACGCGTTGAGATGCTTTGAACACGCCGGCAAAATCACGACTTGTCTCACTCCGAAAGGAAAAGCCTTTGACTTCCCCACGTACAGCCCAGAATCGACTGCGTACCTCTTACGAAGCCTTTCCCTCGTCGACGCAGCAGATCTTGTTCGGGAACACAAAGACTTTCTCAACAACCAAATTCAGAAAGCACTCAGATACGTAGACTCTCAAAGCGGACTTCTTCGAAAAGATGTCCATGTCAGTAGCATCAAAGACCACGCCGTACGCAAATCCGACTGCTACACCAACTGTATGCTCGCCATGCTCAGTCACTATGCCACTAAATTGGGATTGGAGAACCCCTTCAAAAAGTATGACTATGCTAAGACTATACAGAACCACTTTTGGACGGGTACGCACTTTCTAGAAGACCTGTCTGGCCATGATGGTGTGACGGGAGACGCCAATACCTTCCCCTTCTGGACGGGGCTCTACAAAGACCCGAAACTCTTTCAGACTGCCTTTGATACTCTACGCAAAACAGGATTGGATCAACCTTTCCCATTGAAATATACGAATGGCCACGCTAAACATAAGATGATTCCTGTTCAGTTTTTGACTAAAGAATATGAACACACCGCTATCTTCATGCACTTAGGCTTATGCTTCCTGCAAGTTGTTAAGAGGTATGATTTAAATTATGCGCAAGTTTATCTTCAAAAATATACAGAACTGATTCAACGTCACAAGAATTTCTTAGAAGTTTTCGACGCCCAAGGACAACCCTATAAGACTGCTTTGCATGTTAGCGATGAAGGCATGCTCTGGGCATCGATGTATCTTGATTTGATGGATTGAAATAAGATTGGATTTTACCCATCTCCTCTTGCTGGATGTGAATATCCCCTTTCGAACTCTTCTCGTATGTATCTTTGTAATCCATTCAAAACACCTACTTCCGCCATTCTTGCATATCCAACATAAGGTTGGACCGCCTTCAACCTTCCTTCGACTGAAAGAGCATTCAATGGAACCCCTTTTAAGGCAGCCTGATCTGTTTCGTAAATTCTTGGCTCAGTCTCGGTTATTGTGACTTCTGCCTCTTTCAAGCCAGGACGATTGTGAATGAAAATTTCTGCGAGTTCTCCTGCCGCTTTTTTACTCATTTTCTTTCTCTGTTTGAAAGCACCACCTTCTTCACTAAAACCTGCATGGAAGAAAGCTAGGTTTCCGAATCCATTGGTTTGAGCAGGGGTTATTAGATATTGAAGTTCTTCTCCACCTACTCTGTAAGGAACGACCAATCTAAATCTCATCCTATCTGCGTCTTGCTCAAGCAAAGCCATTCCTTGCGGAATCCTTAACTGAAAAGTGACTTGGTCCAGCTTTGGATCTTCACTTATTCTATCTCGTTCAAATAAGGACTCTAAGTCCTCCACTACTTTATCTATATCTCGATGGGGGTTAAAAGTTGGCATTTTCATCACCTGGTTTTATTATTACTTAATAGTTACATATATTAATATAAATACTTATTTATGTAAATAAGCGTAAAATACGATAAATTTATAAAAAATAAGCGCATAATACGCTTAATGAAGTCAGAAAAAATAGAAATAGACCGTTTTGACCCATCTCTAACCTACGGGAAACCGTATAAATTCGATCGATATGACCGCATCCTCCTTAAAGAACTGGATGACAACGCTCGAAAACCCCTCTCTGAACTCTCTCGTAAAGTCGGACTTTCTCGAGATGCCATTCGCAATCGCATCCAGAAACTCGCTATGGCCAAAGTTATCTATGCATTCAAACCCATCTATAACCCGCCTAGCATGGGTTTTCCCATCATCAACTATGTTTTCATCTCCATCTACAATCCAAGTCCGGAAAAAGAAAAAGAATTTTTGACTTTCTTACAAAATAATAAGAATGTAACGTACATTGCTGGCCTCATCGGGAAATGGGATTATATTTTGGATATTATGGCTGAAAGTCAAGGCCATTTTGACAAGATCTTCAAGGGCATTCGACAAAAGTTTTCTGAATTCATCAAAGACTATGAAGTCTATGGCGTACTGCAAGAATACAAATACGAAGAGATTGGGAAGTTGGTGTATGGGTGAGCTTCTATCTTACTAACCTTAATGCCTCTAGCGCATTGTTTCGTACGCTTTCCAGCATTCCTTTATCACTTGTAAGATCTTCTTTTGAGAACCACTTTAATTTTTCCTGCTCATCGGTTTCTGAAACTTCTTTCCACTTTGTAACTTTTCCTGCAAACTTGATGTTGATGTGCTGTCCATGATGGGGTACTTTGTCTATCTGTATGCGTAGTGGGCTTAATACTCTAACATTTCCATTGCATTCTTCTTTTGGCTCTGGATGAAATACAAACGAACAACCCACTTCTTCTTCCACTTCCCGTTTGATTGCTTCTTCAGGTGTTTCGCCCGGATCCATATGGCCCCCGACGGGAATCCAGGTTTGTAAGTTCTTATTCCAGGTCAACAGCACTTTACTGTCTTTCACTAAATAGATGGTGGTTACCCAACACTTGTTCTTCCAGTTGATGTCTCCCATTTTTTACCATTTCTCTTTGTTCATCTTTAGCCAGTAGGAGATGTGACGAATGACGATGTGACCCACAAAGCCGATGACGAGCCACCAAACCCAGACTTGCCATGGAAGAACCTGCACGAATAAGGAAACGAAGATCAAACTGCCTAAGATCCAATCGATCTGGTCCCAGGGTATGAAGCGACTGCCTGGCTTGACATTTACTCTGCGCTTGATGAAGCTCTTTACACTATCGCCCAACAAGGCACCGAAACCCATCCAGAAACCTAACATGAACCATACGTTTTCATAGTCCAAAAGAAGCCAATCTCTTCCGATGCCTGCCTCCCAAAGCTGCTTCTGCAAAAAGGCAATGAGAACGCCCAGAACAATCCCGGCAATGAAACCCCTCCACGTCTTGTGGCTCCCTAAAATGGGTTTACCTTTCCATTTCTTGTTTGCGTCCATCGGAACTGCAAGCCATTTCCAAGTATCTTTGAAAAAAATAGGAGCCATATTCGCGAATGCAGCTGGCAGTAAAAAATACAACACTTTCCAGAACATCAGAATAACCTCTTCACTTTCATTGAACTCACCATGGCGGTGCTTGAAACCAGCATGATGACTGCTAAAATGTTGACCTCAGATGTTAAATACCCTGCTATCGGCAAGATTAAGGCATTTAGGGTGATGGGCATTCCAATCCAGCCCTTTTTCACTGCCTGGTGTAAAATATTGTACCTACCCAAGCGGAAGGCTCCGCAGGACATTAAAATAACGCTTGTCGCCCACAATGCCGGAGCAAATCCATTTCGAGAAAGAAGCCAAAAAGCAGGAGCTGCACCAAATGACACGATATCGGACAAGGAATCTAAATTCGTTCCCAACTCGGACATTTTATCCAATGCTCTGGCTACGGTTCCATCCAGATAATCCATGACCATCGCTCCAATCAGTAAAATAAACGCTGCATCCCATTGCTTTAGCGCAGAGGCTGCGATGGACGAAAAGCCTAACGAGACGTTTAGGAACGTGATGATGTCTGGAAGAGTGACTTGAAAAATAGAAGGATACTTTGCCATCCTCTTAAGGAAGGGTTTCTATTAAAAAAGCTTTCTAAACTTAGTCTGTTATATGTCAGCCTTTGGAGGGTGTAAGATAATGTCCTGTTTCATTTTTACCAGCTTTAGAAAGAGCAGGAGTTCCTCTTTCCCCTTTTGCAGCTTCTATTGCCACATAGATTGGGTTTACTATGGTGTGAGACACCAAGATTTGTCGGTTTACATACAAAAACTGTGTACAGTCATTTCCTAGAAGTTGCAGCACTCTATCTATCTGAGCAGCGTGGTGAAACACTTGCGCCATTTCATTAGGTCGGTTTCTCGGCTCTCTAAGAGTAGCTTCTTTGAAATATGCCCTTTTAACGCGTGCAATAACATGATCGATTACTTCAGAATCTCTAGGTGAAATCTCTCTAAATCCTTCTATTCTCCTTATTTGGTATGGCCTTTCTTCTGATACTAATCCTTCTATATGAATCGGAACAATGACTTCATTGAAAGGAGTCTTTCGTGGGAAAAAAGTGCCTCCTTCCCATGAGACTCTCAATGCACCTCGGTAAAGCATTTCAGATGGATCAGAAGAAGGAACTGCAACTATTTTTGTCCTCATCTTGGCTGGTTTATGTTGCATATTTTAGCAAAAGCGATCTTCTTTATAAACCTTATTTCTTTTAAATGGTAATTAGAAAGATCCTATGATCGTACTACCACCATACACATAATTACCCTCTTTGACCTTGAGCTTCACTTGCTTGGGAAGCACCAAGGTGCACTGACTCCCTAATTTGATCAAACCGATGCGTTCGCCCTTCTCCACCCATTGACCGGGCTTTAGATAAGAGACGATGCGCCTGGCGAGGATGCCTGCGATCTGGATGACCTTGATCCGGAGGTTCTTGTTTACGATCAAGACTTGAGCGTTTTCATTCTCAAACACGGCGTCGAAAAGCTTGGCCGGCATGAACTTCCCTGAATGATACTTCACGTATTTTACCTCGCCTTTTATCGGGGACCGATTGACATGCACATTCATGGGACTCATGAAAATACTCACTATATGGCCTTCTAAAGCCACATCCTCGGTCAAGACTTTAATCTTCCCAGCGAGGCCTTTTTCGACGATGATTTCCGTGTTGTCAAAGGGCATGATTTTGATGACCTGGCCATCTGCAGGACTGACGATGTTATTTCCTGCTGGAATCTTGCGATCGGGATCGCGTAAGAACCACAGTTTATACCATAACAGTAAAAGCACAACAATTCCAATGAGTATGTACATTAGCATAATTACCTCTTGAGCTTGTTTGCTAATTCTGCTACCTTCTTCCCATCCACTTTTCCACGGTATTTCTCCATCACTTTGCCGATTAATACTCCTAACGGCGCTGAAGGATTGGCTTTCACCAAGTTCCCCATCTCTTTTCTTAATTCATCCTCGGATATGAGCTCGTACTTCTTCAAGTCCATTTTTTTACCTGTACACACCTCTCCTAAAATTTCCAGTATAGACGTTTTAGCAATCTTACCCTCGTTTAACTCTGAGAAGAGCTCTTCCCAATGCTTTTCAGTTACTTTTTTAGGATCGGCTTCCTTGAACTTACTTTTTACATCTGAATCATAAGAAAGCAACGTTTCTGCGATGAAAGCCGGCTTTACCTTATCGTATTTTAATAACTTTTCAAACAAGGCCAGGTCGCTTGACTTTACTGTTTTCATGGCTAGGTCCTTGCCCATGCCCAGATCCATGAATTTCTTTGCTTTATCCTCTAATAATTCCACTTTAGCTAACTCTTCTACTTTCGGTATAATCACGGGAACGTCTGTCTCTGGATACATCCGATCAGCACCTGGCATGGGCCGCAAAAATGTGGTTGTAAAATCCGCTTCTGCCTTTCGAACACTTGATTCAACCTCTTTACCTTGTTTGACTAATTCTAATTGCCGGGTTACTTCAAAATCAACTACCTTCGGAATGGCCTTAAATTCCTGAAATCCCTTGATCTCTGTTCGTGCGCCACCCTTGATCGAGACATTCACATCTTGCCGGATCGTTCCAATCCCCCGCTTCATTCCTGGAACGCTCCTTAATATGAGACCGAGTTTTTCTGCAACGACCTTACACTCCTCAGGGGAATGTATAGAAGCGTCGGTTGCGATTTCGATGAGCGGAATTCCTAACCTTGAAAGATTGTAAACATCCTCTTTTTCTTTTCGCGCCATTACCTGACAAGCCTCTTCTTCCAGGCAAACCGTGTCAATGCCTACTTTTTTTCCATTTACTTCCAAATGGCCATTCCGACCGATTAACGCTGTGCGCTGGAAAGCTGAGGTGTTGCTTCCATCCACTACTGTTTTTCGCATGAAAATGATTCGGTCCACTACCTTGCAGTTGAGAAGCTTGGCTATTTGAATGGAGGTTTGCAATGCTTGGGGGTTTACACTGTGTGGAGGCTCCTCGTCCAATTCCACCAGACAGATTGAATCATAATATCCCTGATAGGCAAATTCCTTCTGCTTAGCCTGCTCAAATGCCGCTGCCTGATCTCGGGCGCCTGACTCCCCTGCTGAAGCCCTCAAACGACGTTTCACTATGAAGTCTGGCTCTTCCTTACGAATCACAGTTGGACAGCTGCAGAACAGTTTTTTCCCTTCCAATTGTTGGTGGATTTCCAAGCCGCACTTAAAACCCAGCTTAACATAGTCTAAAGGCATGTTCTCCCTAGCTAAAGCTCCTTTTTATATTTATAGGTAAAACACATATAAACACTCTAATTAGGACAGAGTCTTTCCCTAACGTTTAAATTCTACTCCTTTTTCACCCTATAAATATGAGAGTCTCTTTGCCTTGGATCCTTACCGGCCTACTTTCCTCCACTCCGAGTACACCACTTGCTCCTGATTTACCTAACAAAATAGACTTGCCTCAGGATGAAGTTTCCATGCTCCCTGATCCAGAAACTGTTCGGGTTTTCTTACAAAGATTGGACCAAGCAACTGACAGCCTGGAATATCAACTTCGCTCCACCGTAGGACCTTTATTGGATTATGGGGTTAAGCACCCTGAAAAAACACAGCCTCGGCTATACTGTCATGACGATCGTTGTGTATTTTCCATTACCTTTCAAGAAGCTAATCACCATGTTTTTACGTTGGAAGAATGTGAGGATGCTGGAGACAACTACAGCCAGCTAGAACTTCAAGCACGGCGCCTTGGAATACTAGCTGCACCTGCCCATGATTCTGCTCGCTTGCCACGTTTAACGGTTATCGGGCAACATGCCATTCTTACCTTTGTCGGTCCTCAGGATTGCACAGATTATGATGGACTCAATTTCTTGTCGTATTCATTTGGATCACAGACCCTGAACGCGCTTTTCCCTAATTGCATCCCTCTTCAACGAAAAATGGATGCTGGTTGTGAAGTGATCGGTCTTGGTGTTCGGGGCTTATCCAATACACTTCATCCACAAGGCATTCATTTAAATTATACGGTTACACCAAAAAATGATCCGTAGAACACTCTGAAATCTCTCCCCGAATATTTTTTTCGTATAAGTCTTTTACTTCTTTCTTACTGTAATTGCTTAACAACCACGCCAGTTTGATGAAAGCTGTTTCTGGAGTCATGTCGCACAAATGCCCTAAAACTCCTAAGTCTCTAGCGATTCGTTGATCTTCGTATACGTTCAGATTCTGACGGCCGTAGACGGTTTCAGGAGCTTCTGCCACGGTAATACCCTTTTTAATCAAGGTTGCCAGTGCTTTCAAAATTTTTCCAGATTCTTTTGTCATTTCGTCTTTTTCCGTAGTCGGCATACAGCCTAAACCAGTAGATTCAACCACCAAGCCATCGTAATCCGAGAAAAAGGAGAATTGCTCCTCAAACATGTTTGTGTGCTGCTTTAACAGTCCCACCTTCATTTTTTCATTGAAAAGTTTTAAGACAGGCGTCTTTTTTTCCTGCTTCTTATACTCTTTTTTTATCCACTTTATTTTTTCTTCTAGGTAATTCACATACGCCCAAGGTTCGCTGTTGACTGGCCTAAACGCGTCTCGTCTCGATGTGTGCATTTTGCGGCATTTGGTGCCTGGCAAAATCCAACATTCCGTATCGCTCATGTGCGCATGCATGCAAACGCCCACTTCGGCAAAATCTGTTTTCGTCATGAAATACACTGCGTTCAGCAGGTTCAATGCGGCATCTGTGCTCCCTCGATCTGAAGAGCGCTGCGCGCCCACTATCAGGATGGGGATGGGCAAGGATTCAAAAATAAAACTCAACGCGGCTGAAGTGTAATGGATGGTGTCTGTGCCTTGCGTGATGATGACGCCTTCAGCGCCGGCCTGGATCTCTTTTTCCACTTCTTTCGCTAACAAGTTGTAATGAGAAAAACGCATGTCCTGCGACCAGATGTTCGCCACGAGCCTGCTGCGAATGTTTGCCATGGCAGCTAACTCGGGGAACATTTCAATTAAGTCTTCTGGCGTAAAGGAAGGCTTTACCCCACCTGTTTCATAATCCACTTTAGAAGCAATGGTGCCTCCAGTGTGTAAAATGGAAATGACTGGAAGGCCGGAGACTTGCTTTACTACTTTTTTCTCTACCGGCTTAGGTGTACGTGGTTCCACCAGTTCGGTCTTTATGATTCGAGAACGGCCAATGGCCAAATTATAACCGCTCTTCAGCTTAATTCCGACGAACTCCTCCTTTGAAGGCAATAAAATACCCTCAACAGTTTCATCTTTACAAACCACCTTTACACAATCGCCTTCTTTTGCACTCATCTTCGCTTCTTCTTACTTCTTTTTTTAGCTCTTCCTTTCTTCTTAGGCTTACTTCCTTTTGCCCGTTTTGCTTCTCGCTCCAATCGACTGGCTTCTTGCACTAGGCGCCTGGATGTGGCAAGCAGCAACTTGGCTGCCTTTTCATCGTAACCCCTCTGATGCAAGGCCTTAACCACATGGCCCATCTTCAACAAAGCCCTCACACTGAGTGAAGCTGCTTTTTTCGCTATCCGATGATGTTTTAATGCATTCATACCGCTCACCTCGATTCAATTATAAAGAGTTTGACGACGGTAGAGTATATAAAGATTATGAACAACTCTAGAAAGAGAATGCCATTCTCTTTCAATTGACTATGATTCTAGGGTGAAGAGCAGGTCTTGATTAGGCAACAAGTCCCTTCCTCGACGACCCGTTCCTGAACGAAATCTTTAAATAAAACCACGCTCCAGGGAGAACTATGGAAGAGGAACCAGAAGAGAAAATTGAGTTTGACGAGGTATATGATGACAATGCTCGAGAAGAGCTGGTTAAAGATGACGAAATTTCGCCTGAAGAAGAGGCGTTCATGGCTGGGTACGATGAGGCTGTAGAAGAAAAGAAAGAAGAAGAGCCTATTGGCGAGGAAGAAGGAGAAGAAGAAAAACATGATGAAGAGGAAGAAAAACCTGTTAAAGCCTCTAAACCGAAGAAAACAGCTAAAAAGCCAAAGAAAAAGGCTAAAAAGCCAAAGAAAAAGGCTAAAAAGGCTTCAAAACCCAAGAAAAAGGTCGCTAAAAAGGTTAAAAAACCTGCTAAAAAAGCAAAAAGAGTAAAAAAAGTAGGAAAAAAGAAAAAAAGGCGTTAAGCCCGTTTTTTAACTTCTTCGAGCAGTTCGGTGATGAAAACATCCACTTCTTTAGAACCCAATACCCCTGCATCTCGAGAACGGATGTTTACACTGTTTTCCTGCACTTCCTTATCACCGATTACAACAATGAAATTCGCTTGCTCAAGCTGTGCTTCACGGATCTTCTTACCTAATGTTAAGGAACGGTCGTCTAGCTCTACACGTAAACCTGCTTCTTTTAACTTCTCTACGACTTTTGTCGCATAGCCCAGCTGGTTGTCGGTGATATTAAGCACTTTGACCTGAATAGGGCTTAGCCATAAAGGGAATCTTCCTGCGTAATGCTCGATCAAAACACCCATGAACCGCTCAAGAGATCCAAGTACTGTTCTGTGCAGCATTACGACTCTATGTTTCTTCCCGTCACCTCCTTCATACTCGACGTTAAACCGCTCAGGCTGTTGGAAATCCAATTGCTCTGTTCCGCATTGCCAACTTCTACCTAGCGCATCCTTAATGTGGAAATCGATTTTAGGCCCGTAAAAGGCACCATCGCCTGGATTGATTTTGTATTTGACATTACTCTCATCTAATGCTTCCTGTAATGATTTTTCTGCGACTTCCCAAAGCTTAGGATCTCCCATCGCCTTTTCTGGTTTTGTACTTAATTCCACATGAAAGCAGAATCCGAACACTTTTTCGTATACGTATTGAGCGTTACGAATGAGCGATTGAATTTCTCCTTTCACTTGTTCAGGGGTGCAGAATACGTGGCAATCGTCTTGCGAAAATTTTCTAACTCGGGTAAGCCCCCCCAATACACCTTTTAACTCATTGCGATGTAAAGCTGCAAAATCAGTTATCCTCAGAGGCAAGTCACGATAGCTGCGAAGATTCGTTTTGTAAATGATGATATGACTTGGGCAGTTCATAGGTTTCATTGCCGCGTCGCGACTATCCATCTTTACCTCAAACATATTTTCACGGTAGTGCTCCCAATGGCCAGACTGCTTCCAAAGCTCGCAATCGTAAATCAAGGGAGTGATGACTTCTTGGTAACCCCATGAGGGATATAGGCTTCTCAAAAAATTCTGCAATGTAAGGTATACAATAGTGCCTTTGGGGTGAAAGAAAGGGCTTCCAGGGCTTACTTCATGGAAGCTGAATAAATCCAGCTCTTTACCAATCTTTCGATGATCTCTTTTTTCTGCCTCTTCGAGTTGTTTTAAGTAGTTTTTAAGTTCATCTCGGGATGGGAAAGCGATGCCGTAAATTCGTTGGAGCTGTTGATTTTTAGCATCTCCTCTCCAATAAGCCCCTGAGGTTTTAAGCAGTTTGATGGCCTTGATTTCGCCTGTATTTTCTACATGGCCGCCCTTGCATAAGTCCTTGTAGTCGGCATGACAGTAGAATGAAAGCGTGCCTTGACCGCCAGGCGCAAATTCATCGATCAATTCCAACTTGAACGGATTGCCTTTGTAAAACTCTTTGGCCTCTGATGCGGACTTGTCTTCTCGGAACAACGGGTGATTTCCTTTTGCGATTTCCTGCATTCGTTTTTCAATCTTTTCTAAGTCCTCTGGTGTGAAAGGAGTTTCCTGGAAAAAGTCATAATAAAAGCCGCTGTCAATTGCCGGGCCAATGGTACGCTTAGCGTCTGGGTATAACTGCAAGACGGCGTGGCCGAGCAAATGAGCTGCTGTATGCCAGAAACTAGCGCGAAATTCCTTTTGATCCTCATCCATAAATGCCATTTTAATCCTCCTTGTCGAGTAGTTTGTTTAATATGCTTTTTGGTATTTTGTCAGAATTCCCCCTTTTATCTTAAGCTTGGGTGGAATTCTGAGCATGCTCAAAAACTGCTTATAACTGTTTATATCGTAGTTTTTGACATAAGCAAAAACGAAGGGTAAATGAGCGACCTATACGGTCGTAGTGGTAGTTGTGCGAGAAGAAAATGTTTTTATGTTCACGTTTTGTTTCATACTACCACCTTTATTAATTTATAAAAGCTTGGAGAAAACGGAACTATATAAAGTTAACGCCCCACTTTATACTGGAAGGTGTTTCTTTTGCCGGTGTTGCGGTACTTGATGATGTTGGTCTTTCTTAATTTTTTAAGAGACATCGTAACGCTGCCAATGGAAACCCCTAATTTCTCTGAGATTTCCCTTGACGTAAACCAACCCCCTTTGTTCTTCATTAAAAAATCATAGACTTCCTGCTGCCCCACACTCACAAGCCTCCCCAAACATGAATGGTTACCATAGTATGATCGCAATAATGACTAAAATAAAGCCCACCACCATAGCCAACCAAGCGTACTTTTCATCGTCATGCAGATTTTCAAAATACACTTTAACATCAGTCATGGTATGCTTCATCCTGGACCCCTAAACTATATAAACCTTTCTATGAGGCGACAACAAAAAATTTAAATAGCCTTGTGAAAAAACAGGCTTATGTACAAGTACATTGGCTTGCTTTTTATCCTCCTATTTATCGGGTGCACCCCACACACAACTTCGAATCCAGCGAGTACAATAGAAAAACATACAGTAGAACCCACTTTAGAACTTCCAACCGTACCTGCTGAGGTAGTTCCACCGCCTGAAGCTGCGGTGCCAGATAAGCCCAGTTTAGACTTAACTGTATCTGAAAGCGAGGAAAAACCCATGGAAACCAACACCGTTGTAGTACAAACCAATAAAGGCGACATTGTTATTGAATTATTTGAAGACATGCCTATTACTGCTGGCAACTTCAAAAAACTTGTGAGTCAAGGCTTTTACAATGGCGTGATTTTTCACCGAGTCATTAAGGGATTTATGCTTCAAGGTGGCGATCCGGACGGCACAGGCATGGGTGGACCGGGATACACCATTAAGGACGAATTTACCGATCATAACCGCAACGACCGCGGCACGATTTCCATGGCCAACGCAGGCCCCAATACAGGCGGTAGTCAGTTCTTCATCAATCTGGTGAACAACAATTTTTTAGACCCAAAACACCCTGTCTTTGGCAAAGTCATCCAAGGCATGGAAGTCGTGGACAGTATTGCCCAAGTAAAAACAGGAGCGAATGACCGGCCTGTGGAAGAAGTAAAGATTGTACGAGCTACCTTTAGATAATTTCCATCTAAACTAATACTTGCCAGAAGGACGCATGACGGTGTTTCCAGTGATGAAATCGTAATATCTTATTGCTTGACCTGTCATGCTACCTGAATCAGAAGATTGGCTGCTGCCTCCCACTACCGCTGTGAATCCATCTCCCGAACGCTTCCAGCCACCCCAACCACAAGACGCAGTCATTGTACATCCTTCACCACAGCTACAGGTGGTTGAAGAATCGCATTTCACAGGTCCACAAGGGGTTTCGCATATGGGTGGAGTACTGTCTACTGAAATCTGAGGCTTTTCTGTCGAATAGCATGTGCATCGTTCTGAACGAATTCCGGCTGCGTGTTGAATCCGTATCCCACTCACACAGCGCAAGCTGTTCAACTCTGCAGCGATCTGAGCGGAGTAATCTATCGAAGTTGCTGAATAGCCTTTCCAACTACACCATTCCGAACAACTCATGCAACGAGCACAATCCTTTCGCTCCGGATGGGCGGCGCAGTAGCCATTGCAGCTTTGTAAGCAATTGGTTCCCGCGCTGGTTCCTTCGGGACATGGTGGAGGTACGGGAGACGTTTCTGTGCGAACGCATTGAGCGCAGTCGTTTCGTTCCTTCAACGGCATGCACGTGCCATCGCATGATTGTTTGCACGCCAGAATGTGGACAGATGTCTCTGGACATGGAGGTGGTGTTTCCGAGCGCATGCATACGGCGCAGTCACTTCGCTCTTTCAACGGGATGCAGGATCCTTCACAGCCCTGTTTACAGGCTAAGATGTGCATCGAGGATTCTGGGCATGGAGGAGGCGTTTCAGAGTGCATGCATACAGCACATTCTTTTCGTTGAGCCAGTGGGACGCATGAACCTTCACACGTCTGCTTGCAGCCTAGAATATTGGAAGACCCTTCTGGGCAGGGTTTGGATGATTCCGAGTGCATGCAGTTAAAGCACAAATTGCTCTCATCGGATGGGATGCATGAACCTTTGCACAAACGCTGACAGTACCTTAAGGATTTTGAAGGGTCGGAGCAGGTTTGGCACTTAAAGCATCCGCTTTCTCCTTTAACACATGTTCCAGCACAACTTTTTTCACAGTCCTCCTTTATTTTTTGTTCTCCGGAAGGACAATATTTACACTCAAAACACTCTCCTCGAGGAATACAAAAGCCTCTTTCACATTTTTTCTCGCATTCCGCCATTGAAGAAGGCCTCCACCCACAAGTGCAAGGAAAACAAGATGTGACTCCTACTGATATTTGACCGTTGTCATCACAAATCATTCCACGTTTCTCGCAGCCTTCGTAGCATTTAAGCTTGTTATCATCAGTGTACATGCCTTCTGGACATTGCTTCTTGCATTTATAGCAGAAGGTGTTATCGAGACCGAGGAAACCTGTAGAAACCATTTTCGTTTCACATCCCCCGTTTAAGCAATTTCTACACACGATGTAATTTGGAGAATATCCTTCCGGACACTTTGCTGGATCTCCGCATTGATAGCATCCTACTGGTTTCTCTAATGAGCCAATGTATCCGACTGGTTCACACTTGCGGTTTAAGCCACACGCCTCGCAATCCTCGGCTGTGAAAGTGCCTTCAGGGCAGTTTTCCAAAAAGCAGCGATAGCACATCATAGGTTCTCCTGTCAGAGGATTTAAATGTACACGCGTGAGTTCTCCTTTGCAGGTTTCTCTTGCCTTACAGGTACCTCCGCATGTTGAATCCTCCGGAAACCCGCCGCCGCAACCCATACATCTATAGCAAGTCCCTTCGGGAACGTCCTTTACCTTCATGCACTTAACTTGCCTGTAACTCTGACAATTTCCGCACTGAGGATCGTTTAAAAAATCGTTATCCTCACATGGGTGCATGCAGTAGAAGCACCCGTTTTCCTTCGGCCCAGGTTTGCACACGGACGGTGACTCGCAAGAACCTCGGCAAGCCGCGTCCTTAAAACCATCCCCTTTTTTACTACCTGGAACACTCCAACATTTTTGATTGCAACGGTAGCATGCCTCCCCATGTGTACCTGTCTTGTGGGTGGCAAGCTTACATTCTTCGTCGTCTGTACAGTCGTTTCCGCAGGAAGGATCCTCTGTGTAATAAAAATTACCACAATTCCCACTAAAGAGATCTAAGACCCAACCAATCGGATCAACCAAAGCGGATGCTGGTACTGTTACCAGCACAATGCTTAGGAGGAGTATGATCGCAAAACGCCCTTTCATTATAGTCCTTATAGGTTTTCCTTTAAAAATGTTTTTAAGCCTCCGGAGGGAAGATACAGTTGAAGCCGAAATTCCCTCTGTTTTCAATCGTAAATATTGTCATGATGGTCATAGTCTTCGAAGTGGACGGTTTTACTCTGCTTATCTACTTTAAAGGTAAGCACGAAGTGCTTGTCAATATGGACTCTTTTAAACTCGCTTAGTTCGTTGCTGAGATTCTTGAAATGGTCTGGATTCATGGCTATCTTAGCCTTAACATCATCTCGTTTCTTTAGAATGATTTCAAGTTGATGAGGACCTCTCTTTTTGAGCTTCTTGAGCTTTTTTGTTAGAAGTTCGCTGTATTCGTATTTCCATTCAGAAGTCATTCGGCTAGCTCTTTCTCAAATTCTTTCTCAGATAAGAACTTTCCTTTGTCAATGGCTTTGAGCTTATCTGCGTATTCAGGCTTGACCTTGCGGTGCAAGTCTAAGTTAATCTCTTCTACTTCTGTCTCAATCCGTGCGATACGATCCTTTAAGAAATCCAAATCACCAGATATTTTTTGCAAAGTGGCTTCGCTCATGTCGTCTATGAAAGAAGTTGAGTTTAAATAAGTATCGCCTTAAAACCGGAAAGATTTCGGAGGACTCCTGGCTTCAAGCCGAAGAAACAGGGGGATTATTTAACTTCTTCTAGTGCTTCTCTTATTCTGTCCACGAATTCCTTGGCTTGTTCCATTAAGCGTTGGCAACGGGCATCTTCTAGGGATGTTTTTGTGCCGTATTGCATTTCTTCCCGGATGGATTTTGCGCTTTGTACTCCTTCTTGCAGGCTGCGAATATGATCTATGTGGAATTGCTCTAAACTGATTGCCTTGTCTTCGATTAGTTTCTCGATGAATGTTATGGTGCATTCTTGGTTTCTGGACTCGTAACCGAGCTTGTACAATACGGCCAGTAGGGAATGATACATAGCGTAGAATGCTGCTGAAGCTACCCAATCCGTTCTCTTGCCTTCGTAAAGGTATTGCATGGTTTCTAGATCTGAGACTGCTTTCTGGAGCTGCCGTTCTGCTTCCTTCACATTTGGCGCGATATTACGAAGACCTTTGTGTTTTTCTCCTTTTTTGCCTTGTTCCAGGCACCACTCAACTCTGTCGTTTATCCTGCTCATTTTTGATGGCCTCTATAACAAGGTCTTTCCCCCACAATATTATTCCAGTTCTTACCTCTTCAAGCAATGCAGGGTCATGCTCTTCCACATTTTTCAGGAAGTCTTTTCTGGTCTGGTAGATAGCATGAACCTTTTTTGGCTTTACCTTGTTCAGGTTTTGGATAAATTGCTCCACTTTTCCCAGATTTCTTTTTTCAAGCACAAGCAATAAGTCTATGTCCTGTGCTTCCCTCCCTTTTTGCAGTACAGATCCGAAAAGGATGGCAAGATCGGTTTTGTCCCTTAACCCATCGAGGTCTTTGACCCATATCTTGACATAGGATGTTTGCTCTTGCTCGCTGAGGGCTAACTTGCATACGTCCAATGCCTCTTGGGAATTATAGTTAATGTTGTAGAACGAGCTGTTACCTTCCTCCCTAGAGACAAGCCAGCCTTGAGCGCTTAGTTTTTTCAATAGCTTGTACATCCCTCCTGGACTTATCTTAAGCAGCTTTGCCAATTGGTTGATGTTACAGTTTTTTGAGAAGTTCCTGACTAGAAAAGCGAGGGTTCTTGCTTCGTTTTTTGTGAGGCTGACCATTTTATCTACCGTCGGTAAATGATTATTCACTGCAGGTATATAAATCTTTCTCCAATACGCATGGAAACTTAAGAGGGCTACAGACTTCAAGTCGAAGAAAAGATGGAAAAACATTTCTATATCCAGGTGCAACTCCCTTATTTTCAGTATTGATTTTTCTCGACGGAAGAAAACAAGCCTCCGGAGGGCTACCGGTTTGAAGCAGGAGTTTTAGGGGGAATTAATCGTATGCTCGAGGACGTTTATCGATGTCTGATATCAATACTTCATTCTTCTCGTAGAAAACAACATATTGGACTCGGTAATCACCCACTCTTACGCGAAACACTTTCTCCTTCTTTCCTTCGACCCGCTTCATGTCGCTTGGGAAAGGGTTCTCAGCCAGTTCTCTTATCTTTCTCATCAGTCGCTTATGAAGCTCTGTTTCGCATTTCTTGAGAAATCTCCTTGAAGGAGCACCTAATAGAACTTTAAGCATCTTGCTTGCCCTTTTCGAACTCTTCTAAAGAAACAGCCTTGCCTTCTCTGTACTCTTTTAAACTTTCTTCTAGGCGAGCCTCTTCATCTCCTATGAGTAAGCTATCTACATCCACCATATGCTTTTTGATGAAATCCAACTCTTCCTTAATAGACTTTAATTCAGACATAACGACTTCTGGACTGATTGCTTCGGGCATACTACCTATGAAGGAGTTGTTCTTTAAATAGGTATCGACCGTTCGGAGGGCTACCGGCTTCAAGCCGAAATTCCCCCCCTATATTCCTATAACCTTTTTCACTAATGATGTCAAGATATCTTTCATGTCGATTTGGAATAAGTTGGCTTTCTTTTTCTTTCTGCTTGGAAAAGGGTCAAAAACGTATTGGATGCGTCTGTCGGCGCTAAACGTATTTACTATTTTATTTTCCATTGTGAGGCAATGCTCACAGAAAAAGAAGTACTCCCATCCTATTAAAACCCTCCAGTTAAGGACATCCGCATCAGGTTTAGATGCAATATCTTTCTCTAAGAAAACCCATTTATGGTTACATTGTTGAGTTATGCCGGGATTCATGGTTTTACCTGTTTGTTTTTTAATTTCTCAGTCCCCCCGGCTCTTCTTTAATGACGGCACCACCGTCACCTTCCAACAACTGAGAATGAACTTAGTATACCTTTCTTATATAGTGAACTGCGCGACTTAGAGAACATGATTAGCGCAGTTCACATATAGATAGCTGCGTACAATAGAGTAGCATAAGCTACGCAGTTATCTATATTTATACTTAACTGTGAAATCATATGACAATCCTGCCGGCAAAAGAACTGCTCTACTTTAGTTCATACATGGATTCGAGTTTATCCATTAATTCTCTTACAATGTCAAGAGGGGACTTCTCATAAGAGGGAGCGTCCTGATTCAACCCTTGCTTCCTTTCGAGTCTTTTTTTAACTATTGGATAATACTGCTCTGCAAGAATTCTTGTATCCTCTGGATGAGCTCTTTGCAGCGCGGGGTCTAAAAGGATTGGGGCTACTCCTGCCAGTGCGGCATTGTCCGCATTCAGTTGGGATACTAATATGTAGATTCGGTTTTCATCCAGCGAAAACTCTGCGGTTGTGTATTGGTCGATACGTTCTCTGTATTTTTCCACTGAAGCATCGGCATCCAATCCACGTACATTACCCTGTGAATCCATAAAACATGAAAGTCCATAATCTACAAGCGTAGCATGGTCCACTACTGCTTTAAACTCAGGCGCTAGCACAAAAGGCGGCATGCTGCCTGTTAAGGAATTCCCACGCGGTGGACGGGTCCAAGCCAATGTACGTGCCAACCCTAAGTATTTTTTTAGCCCATCTCCTATTAGGGGGCCGGGAGTACGGCATGGTTTGAGCGTAGCGAAGACCTGACGGTGAAAGGCCCCCAAGGCTTTTTCTGAAATAAGCCTTAACAAGTTCAGACTGCACGGCGAGTTGAACGATCTCAGGGATGTTTTTGCTGTTTATCGCCGCGCGAGATACGGCAAGCCCGAGCCAAGAGGGCTTGACGAGTGAGCGCGGCGGCCAGGGGGATTATAAGGGGGGCGCAAAGACCCCCTTATTTCATTCTTTGTTTTTTATCGGCTGTAATCTCTTTAGCATTAAATGGGGAATGATAAGGAATCTCCTGCTCAACTCTACACATATGAGTTTCAACAAGACCTTTAGAAGTAATCGGACGAGATTCTAACTCACCAATTTTTTCTTCCCCCCATAAAGGATATTTTCCCAGTAACAAATGAGTGAATGTAGGTTTAATCCTATACTCTGCTTCGATTTCTGCCACTACTTCTGTTAGCCGATTTGCCATAAAGCATGAGAAATTCGGTTAATTTTATAAACTTCCCCCTCTTAAACCCTTTCATGCAAGTCGAACTCTCCAAAGAAACCTCGAATAAGCTCGAAAAAGCAGCCCAAGCCTTAGGCACTGAAAAGAATAAGCTGATTGAAAAAGCCATCCAGCATTACTTGGAAAGCCTTAAGCAACACGCTCATCTTAAACAAGAGATGAACGCTTGGGACGCTCTCAGCGATGAAGCCTTGGTTAACTTTGAAAAAGCACTATGAAAAAGGGCGAAGTCTGGCTGGTTGAACTACCTTCTACGAATGGGCATGAACAGAGCGGCACCCGACCTGTACTTATCCTAACCGACACTCAAACTACTACTGCCGTAATCATTCCCTTCACCTCCACACCACTTGCCATACGCTTCCCGCACACGCTTGAAGTTCCATCTACAACAAAGAATGGTCTAAGCATAGCTTCTGTACTCCTTATCTTCCAAATACGAGCCATCGACAAAAAACGACTCAAAAAGAAAGTAGGAGAACTCGAAGCGGAAACCTTAGAAGAAGTCGATAAGATGCTTAAAACCATGTTACTCCTTTGATAGGTTTCTATTTTGGTACTCTCATTTACCTGACAGGTGCGAAGCCCCTTTTTAGAAAACCTCGTTTTTCTCGTCAATAAGTATAAAGCCTCCGGAGGGAAGATACAGTTCAAGCCGAAACTCCCCCATTTTCAATCGTAGATGTTGTCGTGATGGTCGTAGTCTTCGAAGCGGACAGTTTTACTCTGCTTATCCACTTTGAAGGTCAGCACAAAGTGCTTGTCAATATGGACTCTTCTAAATTCGCTTAGTTCGTTGCTGAGATTCTTGAAATGGTCTGCATTTACAGTTATCTTAGCTTTGACGTCATCTCGTTTCTTCATGACAATTTCAAATTGATGAAGATTCCTCTTTTTGAGTTTCTTAAGCTTTTTGGTTAAAATCAGTTTTCCTACCGGTCTTGAGCGAGCCGAAGGCGAGCGATGACCGGTGGTGAAAAGGTTTAAATTCTAAGGTTGTTGGGTTAGCTAAGAAGCGGACCGAAATCAAAAAAGCACCTCTCCAGA
>Ga0209542_10002088_pt1 | contig 45654 bp, 49 predicted proteins | sample RifCSPhighO2_01_FD_184028 | JGI IMG/M metagenome (GOLD analysis project Ga0209542, IMG submission 184028) | Soil microbial communities from Rifle, Colorado - Rifle CSP2_plank highO2_0.1 (SPAdes) (version 2) | ecosystem: Environmental > Terrestrial > Deep subsurface > Rock core/Sediment ...
CAGTCAGCACCAGGCGTCGGAGCCTTTGGAGGGCGTGGACAAGATAAGCACGGAGGAGGGGCTGCGTGAGTTGGGCGAGCATGTTCCCGCTCTCGCAGGGTTCTAACGTAATTTTAATAAGTACAACGTTTTACTACCTACGTACTACGTAGAGCGCTGCGCGAAGAAGAAGAAAACTGCGTACACTACGTACTACGTAGAGCGCGGAGCGCTGCGCGACTGCGTACTACGTACCACGCTCGTGTACCACGCACCACGCGCTCTAGGTCTATATGTCGGGGGAGATGAGATACACCACGCCCGGCCACCGCGCACCACGCGCGACCACCGCGCACCGCGCACCACGCGCGACCACCGCGCACCGCGCACCACGCTCGTGTACCACGCGCAACCACCGCGCACCACCGCGCACCACGCTCGTGTACCACGCACCACGCTCGTGTACCACGCACCACGCGCTCTAGGTCTATATGTCGGGAGAGATGAGATACACCGCGCACCACGCGCAACCACCGCGCACCACCGCGCACCACGCGCAACCACCGCGCACCACGCTCGTGTACCGCGCACCACGCTCGTGTACCGCGCACCACGCTCGTGTACCGCGCACCACGCTCGTGTACCGCGCACCACGCGCTCTAGGTCTATATGCCGGGAGAGATGAGATACACCGCGCAAGACTACGTACCACGCTCGTGTACCACGCGCAACCACCGCGCACCACGCGCAACCACCGCGCACCACGCTCGTGTACCACGCACCACGCGCTCTATGTCTATATGTCGGGAGAGATGAGATACACCGCGCAAGACTACGTACCACGCTCGTGTACCACGCACCACGCGCACCACCGCGCACCACCGCGCACCACCGCGCACCACGCTCGTGTACCGCGCACCACGCTCGTGTACCACGCACCACGCTCGTGTACCACGCGCTCTAGGTCTATAGTCAAAGGAGCTGATGAAACACACAACACACAACGCACAACGCTCACGCGCGCTAGCTAGCTAGCGGACGTGGCTCAATGAGTGGTCAGGAATGGACGTGGCTCAATGAGTGGATGGCGTTGCATGGCGTTGCATATGAGGCTCAGGATTGTAAGTATACGTCTTTCAACGAGTCGCTAGTGTACGCTTGTGTAAAAAGAAAGAAAACTATGTACTTAGGGTTACTAACCCACTCGCAAGAAGACTGCGTACAACGTCTTAGAGCGCTGCGCGAAGACTACGTACTACGTACCACGCGCGCTAGCTAGCTAGCGGACGTGGCTCAATGGGTGGCCATGATTCGACGTGGCTCAATGAGTGGTCAGGAATGCACGTGGTAGCTTGGCGCGCACTCGTTCATTTTTTGAGCGACCAGCGCTTTTTACGACGTCAATTACAAACAGGAATTCATGGTAACGCACTGCATGTACTGCGGGATCATGCTGGATGCTGCTGTCGGGTGCACGAGCTGCGGCACAGTGGCTGGTACGGCACGCTGCGCGACAACCACAGGAAAGGCAGTGTACATGTGCAGGGCACGCTGCGCGGCCGCCAGAAGAAAGCTGGAAGAAGAAGAATCACTGTACGTCTGCACGGACTGCGGATGCGCCGTGAGTGTCGCTGCTGAGTGCGTTGGTTGCGGAAACACAACCCTGCCGCTGCTCGCACGAAAGCAGGCGGACGACAAAGTTGCGGTAGCTCGCACCAAAGCGGCCGCCATTGCGGATGCAGCCCGTAGCAATGCGTGGACTGCACAGGCGGTGGCCAAGGCCATGATGGTGCGCGCACGAACTGCTAAGGATGCTGCGGACGCTGCAGTTGGCAGCGCGGACGCCGCTGCTTTTCAGGCTGCTGCAATTCGCGCGGCTTCAGCGGCCGCCACCGCGCAGGAGGAATATGCTGAAGCTACGCTTCTTGCAGAGCGCGCAGAGCGAGGTTAGACACTGCGCAAACTCGGCGCGCTTCCGTACCGAAAAGGCTCTTCGTCTTCTCCACGACCAGTAAGCGCAATTTTTGTATCTGTTGCAGATGCTACAATACGCTCAGCTGTAACCTTTAGGGGCTGGTTAATACCCGTAAGTGGTTTTGCTGCTTCTGATATTGCGTCTAAATGCTTTTTTGCGCCTTCTAACTCGTCTGCAATGTGAAGTGCATTCAGACTGTAGATTTCCGCACCCAGTACGTTATCAATGTCGTCGCTTTTCTTGGCAACGCGTAGCCGCTCGTAAATTTTCACGAGCCTGTGCTTCCAGTGCTCCATACCATTTTTTAACGGCTCTTTATCTACCGTTGTGCCCAAGAGCACCAGCTGTGCGCTTACGAGCAATAAATTCGTTATGATCACGATGACCATTTCGAGCATTGCTGGTTTGTCCGGCGCACCGCCCGTAACAATTCGAAGTGGAACCTGAAAATCTCCGCCCAGGTCTATGTAATCCTTCAGATCTGCACTACGGCGTTTAAATTGTGTTGTTAGCCTTTGTGTAGGTGTAGCTTCCCTAAACACACGTTGCAACGTATTAGGCGCGTATAGGTTGTAATAATATTGTACATCGCCTTTCAATTTCATTGCAGCAGCATCTATGTCTGCATAATGCGCTTTAATTATATCTCCAGTTGCTTCCATTTTTACTGTTCTTACAACATCACCTTCTGGTGCGCCTGTAGCTACACGCCATGCGTTTTTTGCAAATTTGCCTAGCGTGCCCAACATGCCTGCTGGGGCTGCTGCTGCTGGTGCTGCTGCTTCTCTTGCTGCTGCTTCGGCTGCTTTTCTTGCCGCTGCTTCTCTTGCCGCTGCTTCGGCTGCTTTTTTTGCAGCTGCTGCTTCAGCTGCTTTTTTTGCAGCTGCTTCGGCTGCTTCTCTTACTAATCTTTTTTGTCTGGTTGCTTCGGCTGCTTTTCTTGCTGCTGCTTCGGCTGCTTTTCTTGCTGCTGCTTTTTTTGCAGCTGCTTCGGCTGCTTCTCTTACTAATCTTTTTTGTCTGGTTGCTTCGGCTGCTTTTCTTGCTGATGCTGCTTCGGCTGCTTTTTTTGCTGCTGCTGCTTCGGCTGCTTTTTTTGCTGCTGCTGCTTCGGCTGCTTTTTTTGCTGCTGCTGCTTCTCTTGCTGCTACTTCTTTTGCTGCTTTGGCTGCTGCTGCTGCTGCTTCGGCTGCTTTTCTTGCTGATTTGGCAGGTTGTATACGGGGCTCGGATTTAACGAGTATATCTCTTGTCTTATGAATCTTCGGGTCCAACTTGGTTTTCTCAGTTTCATGCTGTATGCTCGAAACTGGCGCCTCATCGACGTCGTTATCGTCATTACCGTACGCGCTCCAAATGTCGTCCAGCCGCTGGTTCGTTTCCGCCAGCGCCGATTCCAGCTTCTCCTGGTACTTGTAGTGCGCGCCATACAGCTCCGCGGCGTGCACAACGCTAAAAACATGCTGGTCGTCGTCGTCGCCGCCGCCGCGCAGGAGGCGCAGGCCCGCCCGCAGCCGAGAGCCGCACTCCGCGCCAACGCAGGCCTGACGGCGCTTCAGCGCGCTGGCTACATCTGCCACCGCTCGGTGGCCGGCAGCCGCCGCCTTCACCGCCGCCCGCTCCTCCTCGTTCTGCTGCCTGCACTCCCGCGCAAAGGCCGCGAGGAAAGGACGGTGCTGCACGCTGCCGCGGAACGTCCGCGCCAGCGCCCTCGCTTCATCGCATCTCTGCTGCTTCAGTATGCTGCGGCGGACATCCGCCTCGCCCAATAGTGCCCTCTCCGTGCGAGAGTGCATGTGAGTTGTTTTTTTTATTAACTACCGCCACACTATCGTCTTGTAGGCGGCGCAGTGCAATGTAAGGCTACACAAAGCTACGCAAAGCTACGCACCAAAGAGTAGTTAATTATTAAGCAGTTAATGTGGCTAATGCGGCGGTGAGCGCGGGCTTGTGCGGGCGCAGCGCGTTTTGCACTGCAATGGCAGCGTCCAGCGCCGCCATATCTCGCATAGCGGCGGTGAACGCGGCGGGCGACCCTCCGCGGTCCGGGTGCGCATGTCGCAGCACCACGTCCTTGAACGCGCTCCGTATTTCCGAGATGGTAGCGAGCTGGGCGTGCTGCACGCCGGCAGTGGTGGCGAGCTGCGCGATGCGACTAGGGGAAAAGGAGTCGAGCGACGCTGTGGGTGGTGAGCGCAGCGTCCGCTCCATCTGCTGCAGCGCGCCCGTCTCATCGGCGCTAGCTTCGCACACGTCCAGCACCCGCTGCAGCACGGCACGCGCGTCGTCGGTGGTGCGCAGCAGCGCGTGCACGAAATCCGTCTCTCCCTCCACTTCGCTCGCGCTTTCCTCGCCCTCCATGAGCCGCAGCGCTTCCGCGCGTCCGGGCAGCGTGCGCGCCCGGTGCTGCAGGATATCAACATAATTGAGCGCGGTGTACGCGGCGGCGCGGGCGGTGGTGGTGAGGGCGGCGGCCGCGCGCAGCCGCTCGGCGAGGAGGGGCCACACGTGCGGCACGAGGTGGAACTTCTGCGCCTCCACAGCGGCGATGGTGTGCGCGCATGCGCGCAGAGTGGCTGCGATATCCTTCTGTAGGCCGCTCCACAGGCTCTGCGCTTCGGCGGCGTGCGCCGCGCCGTCGGTGGCGTGCGCAAAGGCCCACGGGTAGGGACGCAGCCCACGAGGTATGTGCGCGTCAATGAGCGCGGAGTGGTAGGCGTGGTTGAGGGGGGTGTTGAAGCCGTAGGGCGCGTAGGTGTGCAGTCGGCGGGCCCACACATCCACGGTGTTGATGACCCACTCCATCGTGGCCGTGTTCCACGCGGCTGCGTTGGGCAGAGGTCGACGGTCAGGTGTAACACAAATGTCGGAGGCGCCTGCGCCAGCGAGCACCGCTCGAGAGTTGAGCGCGTCGGGGCAGCGCTCCAGCACGCGTATGGACCACTCCGCCATGTCGTTCCATGCCGCACGTCGGTGTGGCTCTAGCTGCGTGCTCTCACTGGCGTAGCCGCCAATGTACCAAGTAACGTACTTCTTGCCTGGGAGGAGGTCGCTCATGCCGGCGGCGGCGAGGTCAGAGGCGGTGTAGTGGGAGGTGGCTGCGAGAGGGCCGGATTTGCAGGTGCGGGTGACCACGAGGATGCCCACGTACGCGGCGGCGGCGGCGCCGTCGAAGCCGTGCAGCCACTGCTGCGGCGTGAAGGGTGGTCTGTCTGGGAGGGCGGCGTGCTCGCGAAAGACGTCCTGGAAGGTGGGGCAGTTCCAGAAGAGGTCGTTGCGGTCGTGCGGCGGGGTGTACACCTCCAGGCGCGCCACAGCCTCCGCGTCAAAGCCCGGCGCGTTCCTTCGTGAACAAGGAATACTATCATCTTCGCCCAATACGGATGCGGCGCTGTGCAGGCTGGTGAGCGTGGCGCGCTCCGCCTCGTACGCCGTCGTGGCCTTGGCGGTGTCGTACGCCGCGCGGCTGCGTAGCCGCCGTAGGCTCTCCAGCTGACGGTGTTGCGTTGGATGCAGTGCTGGTCCGAGGAGCAGCGTTCCAGCGGTGGTGTCTACGGCATGCGGCCGTAGACCATCGGGGGTGATGCGTGGAGCTACCTGTTTGAGCAGCGTCTGCATCTTTTGCACGGCGCTGCCCTCTGTATGCACGGCGGTGTGGAGCGTCTTCTGCGCGCGCGCCACCCGCTTGCGCTGCTTTTGGAGCGCGCTATCTGTGGTGACCCGCTGTCGCTTGCGGGTCTCGGCGGAGGCCACGGCCACAGCTCTCTGTATAACGGCCACGCTATCTCGAAGCGCAATCATATAAATTTATATGATCCGAACAAGAATTCCATAAAGTGTGCAAACCGCTCATGAAGTCCATGATGAGTGGCACGCCGCTTAGAAGCCTGCGGGATGTGATATTAGAAAAATCAATGGCAGCGAGCACGCCAGGGCTCGCTCCACCACCAGCGCCTAAAGCAGCGCCGCCAGCGCCTAAAGCAGCGGCATCAGCGCCGAAAGCAGCGCCCATACCAAAAGAAAAAAAATCAGCACCGGCGATGAGCGAGGATGAGGCGGTGGAGGCGATGTACGGTACGCTGATGAAAAACGAGCCCGTGAACTTCATGCTGCGGTTCATCGTGGTGTACTGCTTCGACACGGAGAACGGGCTGTGTGCCCTCACGTGCACGCACATCAACGGCGTGTCTTGCGTGTGTATCCATGTGCCCAGTGTGGTGCTGCTGGCGGAGCACATGGTGGACCTGGAGCTGGGGCTGCCGGTAACGACGGCTTCCGTAAAGGCAGCGCTGTCGCAGCTGCCGGCGGCGGTGTGGCCGGAGGCGAGTACGCTGCAGAGCCTGCACCGGCTGCTGGGGCTGCAGAGCGTGCCATGTCGAGGGGCGTGGTTTTGCTTTCCTACGGCGGTGTTGAGGCGAGCGGTATGCCGCGCAGCCTCTGAATGCGCGGCGTGCGAGTGGACCAAGCTGCCGCTGTGCTTCAACGTTTCTAAGCTGCGTAAGGCCAAGAGCTGCGCGCGGCTGCGCAGCGTGGCGGAGTTTCGCGCATGTCCGGGGGTGAGGTCTGTGCTAACGGTGCAGTACTGGGCGGAGGAGGTGGCGCGGCTGATGCCGTACGTGGCGGAGTTCAACAATGTGACGCCTGCGAGCGGAGATGAGGATACGCTGCGGCACTACGCGAGTCTGTTGCAGTCGTCGGAGGCGCCTGTGCTGCAGCTGGAGGAGGTGCTGCTGTTGGAGCTGCCGTCTCCGGAGGTACAGAAGCCGCGATGCGCGGCGTACATGCAGGAAGGCTCCGCAGGGAGCGAAGGACCTGTTAACAAAAAGAGGCGTACAGTACCTAAATAAGCACACGCTTTAGTATTGTTCTACTGCAGCTATGTACTACGTACCGCGCTCGTGCAAGACTAAGGGTTACTAACCCTTACCACCTACCACGTTCACCGCGCACAAGCTAGCTGGCGGACGTGGCTCAATGAGTGGTTAGGATTTGACGTAAATACTGGGCTGGACATATATACCACCTCCAATTAATTTTTACTTTTTATTCACCTATGAACGCTACGAAACGTCTTCGAGACCCTAAGCCGATACCGAACTCTAACAAGAGGGTTCGTAGAATGTGTACACACATAGACGCAAGCAACATTAAGTGCATCACACCTCTAGTTTACATTAAAGGCGGAATTAAGGGCAAATGTAAGGCTCATGGCGGCATCCCCAGATGCGAACACTTCGATTCAAGCAACGTGCCGTGTCGCTCATTTCAGTACTATATGAAAGGAGGCATTAAGGGGTACTGCAAGGCTCATGGCGGTTACCCCTTATGCACACACTTCGATGCAAGCAATGTGCAGTGTCGTAAATCTCAGAATTACTTGAAAGGAGGTATCCGAGGCTACTGTGGAGTGCACGGAGGCATCCCCATATGCGGACACCTTGACTCCAGTGGCGTGCAGTGCACCACGGTTCAAGTGTACTTGAAAGGAGGCATTAATGGCTTTTGCGGAGCGCACGGCGGCAGCCCCAAGTGCGAACACTTAGACGCCAGTGGTGTGCAGTGCACCACGGCTCAAGTGTACACGAAAGGAGGCATTAAGGGCTTTTGCGGAGTGCACGGCGGGTACCCCAAGTGCGAACACTTGGACGCCAGTGGTGTGCAATGTCACACCCCTCAAAAGTACTTGAAAGGAGGAATGAAAGGATTCTGCAAGACTCATGGTGGCGGTCCTTTATGCGTACACTTAGACGCAAACAACGTTCGGTGCAGCACGCCTCAACAGCACGCAAAAGGAGGTATAAAGGGTTTTTGTGTCGTTCACGGCGGTTATCCGAGGTGTGTCGGATGCCAGCTGTTTTCAGTGCATAAGTCCGGCGGCATGTGCAGCTACTGCAACCCAGAGTCGAAGACGGCCCTGAGGCAGAAGGAAATGCGCGTACGCCGCGTGATACAGGACGCCTTTCCCGACCTACAGGTCGTGTACGACAAGCGCTGCGCCGTCGCTCCGGACAATGCATGCGCCATCGGGCCCAAGTACAGGCCGGACGTGCTTCTTCAGACGTGCTGGGGCTATGTTGTGGTCGAAATTGACGAGCACCAGCACGCGCACTACGACGCCAGCTGTGAAAGGGAGCGTATGGCGCAAATAGCGCTGATGCTAGGGCTGCCGGTGGTGTACATCCGCTACAACCCTGATGCCTTTAAAGTAGGTGGCAAGACGCGGCGCGTACCTTCTGCGCAGCGGCATGTGCGCCTGGTGTCGACCATGCAGCACGTGCTGAGTACTGAGTTTGTGCCTGGTGCTATGATGCAGTGCATATACCTGTACTACAGCTGTGACGGACAGTGCGGCTGTAACTTCGTGGATGCCGTCGGCAGCGGAGGCGAGTGCGGTGAGGTGCACCATGGGTTTAGAGTGCTGTAGCGCGGTCTTATGGTGCTTTCTTGTTGTCGTGCATGTACGTGGCGTGTACATTAAAGGGTTAACAACTCGAATTAGTTGTCACTGCGCCATACGCGCAAGAAGACTACGTACCACGCTCACGCGCGCTAGCTAGATAGCGGACGTGGCTCAATGAGTGGTCAGGATTCGTCGTGTTGTTGCTGGTGCGCGATGGAGTGGACGTGGTGCGTCGTGGACGTGGTCGGTGCGCGGTGGACGCTATAGCTGTGCGAGGTTGGACGTGGCTCAATGAGTCTGGCGACAGCCGCTTCGCGAAGTGGTCAGTATCAAAAATACTAAAATTAATTTTAACGCGACATACGAAGCCGGTTTCGACGCGCAGAAACCTGCGGTGTATCCGGCAGCGCCCTCTTGCGCTTCGTGTTTTTTTTCTCTTCCTCTTCAGCATCATCATCATCCTCCCATTCAGCAGCAGCAGCAGCGGCAGTTGCCGCGGCGCCCTCCTCCTCCTCTGCGGCGGCCTCCTCCTCCTCCTCCTCTTCATCGCTCTCGTCTTCATCCCGTGGCTGTGACCGCCGCATCGCGGCGTAGGAGCGGTGCGGCGTAGAACATGTTGTGTAGAGGTTGGAGTAGTGGGTACGAGCGCTGCGCGTGAGGCGCGGCGCCTCCGGATGCAGGAGCGAGTAGAAGACGTTGGCCTCTCCTCCCAGCAGCTCGGTCCAGTACGGCACGCCTATGGCGGGCTTGGAACTGGTGCTGGGCGTGGCGTGCAGCTTCCGCTGCGCCGCGGCGTGGAAGAAAGAGGCAGGCTCCGTCTTCAGCGTCACCGGAGAGTCAGCGTTGCATAGCCACTCCTCCTTTTCGGAAGAGAGTTGATGCACGCTCTCCACCAGGGCCTGCGCGTCGATACACACCCACTCCTTCTTCATGACTGCCACCGTAGCGCGCGCGCCGAAGTTCTCGGCGCAGGAGGCGGTGTTCATGGCGCGGTAGTCGCCGATCTCCTTGCGCGTGCCCATCTCCAGCGGCGTCAGCTCGTGCAGCAGGGCCGCCAGCGCGGAGGCGGTCCTCCACTCGGACTTGCTCCACCCCAGCAGCTCCGACGGCGCGAAGAAGCGCATGAGGGCGGAGAGCGCTCGGATGCTGATGCAGAGCGCGAGCACGTTGCCGGGGAAGGTGTGGAAGACCACGCAGGTCCGGCCGCGCACGGTGTCGAAGCCGTAGTGGAAGATGAAGCGGAGGAGGGTCTTCATGACGGGGCGGTTCCGTAGGGCGGAGAAGACAGAGTTGGAGAGCACCAGCGCAAGCGCGCTGACGTCGGCTTTGGTGGCGAGAGAGCTGATCTGCACCACCACGGTTCCCAGCGTGTCTTGTATCTCCGTCACCTTCTCCTTGGTGTCGTTGACTTCCTCGTACACCCGCTTCATGACGAGCAGGTTGTTGCGCTGCGCCCGGTCCAGGTTGCTCTGCACGCGCTCCATGAACACCATGGCCTCGCGAGCGCGGGCAAGCGCCCGCGCCTCCTGCTCGCGCTGAAAGCTCTGCACGATGCTGGTAATGAAGTCACGTTGCGAGGCCTCTCCGCTCGCAGACGCAAAGAGCGTCATCGCCCCACTGTCCTTGGGCGCACTCAGGTCTAAATCCAGCTCGCCACTGGCGTCCAGACTGGCGTCCAGACTGGCGTTCACCTTGCTGCTCGGACGTGGTGGTGTCTTTGGACATGAGAGTTCGGCAAAGATGTCATCTTGTGAGGTTTCCAACCCGAAGAGCGTTTCCAAGTTGACCTCTACGTCGTCGGTTCCAAGCGGAGCTGGCGACAGCGGGCAAAAGAGAGCTACGTCCATAGCATCGGCTTCAAGTGAAGCCTCCTCCAGACTAGCTTCTAGACTAGCTTCTAGATTAGCCTCCGGAGCAGCCTCTACATTTTGGGCTCCAATCGGAGCCTCCGGAGCAGCTTCCGGAATAGGCTCTACATTTTTGGCTTCAATCGAAGCCTCAGAGCTAGCCTCAGAGCTAGCCTCCGGAGCAGCCTCGGGAATAGGCTCTACATTCTTGGCTCCAAGCGGAGCTTCGGAGCTAGCTTCTACGGGTTTGCTCATGTTGCGAAAAAGATTTGTGGTAAAAAAAAACAAAAAAAAGAACGCGGGCGGCACCCAGCACCGACAAATAAAAAAACATGGCTTACTTTTTTCGGGCAAGTGGGATGGCTATTGCAAGTGTGAGTATGACGGCGAGGGTGATGGAGAGCGCGGTGGCCCAGGCTGCGGTGTTCTCTGCGAGCCACAGGTGTGTGTCCATGAGCTTTTTGAAGCCTATGAGGCGTTGAAGAGGGAGCATTTCTGGGGTTACGGAGGTGCCGCAGTCGCACTGGTAGAAGAGGATGGGTGTGAGGATGTAGGGCACGAACATGGACTTGCATCCCCTGCCGGTGGCCACCTTGTCAATGTGTTCCCCCGCCCACACCATGCGGTTGGCCATGGTGTCGATGCCGCGCGCGCCGAGGAGGTAGGCGTGCGTGGTGTAGGCGTGCGTGGCGCGCTTGATGCGTTCGAATCCGGAGAGCTTGGTGATGCGTGTGACGCCGGGCCACAGCAGAAACCCCAGCAGCAGCAGGCCGTCCTGCTCTTGCATCGCGGGGGACGCGCAGAAGGCGCGCAGCTCGCGCAGGTCTACGTCGGCTAGTGGCCTGCCGGCGCGCGCGTCGTCCTCAAAGACCAGCAGCGTGCGCACGCCGTCGCGCGCGGCCTCCTGCGCCACCTCCACGTGGGAAGCGAAGCAGCCGCGTCGGCCGCCCTCTGGGTGTCGGTCCACGATTTTGAAGGTGGGCGTGATGCCCATGGCTGTGAGCATGGTGGCAAGGTTTTCCCTGCGGGCGGCGTCTTCTCGCAGGGAGATGCAGACGACGCGGTGGATGAAAGAGCAGTCTGCGGCGGCGCGCGCGCGCGGTTCTAGCTCCCAGCACTGCGGCGCTGCGACGGTGGTGTCGCATATGTGGTGTGGTGGCTGCGCCATGGTACTGTGTATTTGTTAATTCTAAACACTCATAATTAAAAAAACAGACATGGAGCCAATGCTGGTGGAGGACGTGAAGCGCTTTGTGCTCTTTCCGCTGCGCCACTCGGACATGTGGGGCATGTACAAGGCTGCGGTGGCAAGCTTTTGGACGGCGGAGGAGGTGGACCTGGCGGGGGACGCGCGGGACTGGGGGGCGCTGAACGACGGGGAGCGGCGGTTCATCAGCACGGTGCTGGCCTTCTTTGCGGCCAGCGACGGCATAGTGAACGAGAACCTGGCGGCGAACTTTGCGTCGGAGGTGCAGTACCCGGAGGCGCGGTGCTTCTACGGGTTCCAGATTGCGATGGAGAACATCCACTCGGAGATGTACTCGCTGCTCATTGACACGTACGTGCAGGACCGGCGCGAGAAGGACCGGCTGCTCCGCGCGGTGGAGACGGTGCCGTGCGTGGCGCGGAAGGCGGCGTGGGCGCTGCAGTGGACGTCGCGGGAGGTGGCGAGCTTCGCGGAGCGGCTCATCGCCTTTGCGGTGGTGGAGGGCGTCTTTTTTTCCGGCTCCTTCTGCGCCATTTTTTGGCTGAAGAAGCGCGGGCTCATGCCCGGGCTGTGCTTCTCCAACGAGCTCATCTCTCGCGACGAGGGGCTGCACTGCGACTTTGCGTGCCTGCTGTACCGGGAGCACGTGGCGCAGAAGCTGCCGGCGGCGCGGGTGCACGCGCTGCTGCGCGAGGCGGTGGACATCGAGCACGAGTTTGTGCGGGAGGCGCTCCCCGTGGAGCTCATCGGCATGAACAGCGGGGCCATGTGCGAGTACATTGAGTTTGTGGCGGACCGGCTGCTGAGCGCGCTGGGCGTGCCGACGCTGTACGGCACCGCCAACCCCTTTGACTGGATGACGCTCATCTCTCTGCAGGGCAAGACGAACTTCTTCGAGAAGCGCGTGGGCGAGTACTCCAAGGCGCGGGTGGGCGGGAGCGGTGAGGTGGCAGAGTTCACCACCACCGCGGACTTTTAGTGCGTGTAAGCTTAATCCTAAAAACAAGGAAATCCATCGTCTTAGATATTAAAAAATAGGATGCTGCACGTGAAGGCAATTGGGCGCGACTTGTTCACTGTCGAGGAGCACGTAGGTTCAATTGGGCGCGACTTGTTCACTGTCGAGGAGCACGTAGGTGCAATTGGGCGCGACTTGTTCACTGTCGAGGAGCACGTAGTACCGCCAGGTAGCGCGCTGCACATTATAACTATGAGCAGGTAGACGCCAACTCGTGCGAACAGAGCAGACGGCTGCAGTTTGCGTGAAAATTCCACCTTTTGTTGTTTAATCGATAAAAACACCTACAACAACAAAACATGTACGACAGTTATGATGAAGAAATCAAAAACCTGCACTGGCTTCGTGGAGAAGTAACGCGCTGGAGTCAATATGAGTTTCCTGTTCAAAGCGTCTTAAAGGTGATAATATGCGCCAATGTGCCGCCAGTTACCACCGAAGAAGAGGTGATGCGCCAAAAAGATGATGCATACGCAAAGGCATGGAACGCTTATAGTTACCTACCAAAAAGGTTTCGCGATCCCTTTTATTCATCGTCACAATGTGACGACCGAAGCGAAGAAGCTGAAGAGGCTCGATGCACGACTAGCGCAATGATTTCTAGTCGCTCAGAGTTCGAGCGGGCTGAAAAAAACTACAAAGCAGCTCTAAGTGAGCGCATCGATGCTGAGAGAGCGGTGCGTCAAAAGGTGGCGTTGCAGCTACATTCGCGCCTACAAGCCGAGTGCGATACCGTGAAGTTCTACTGCATAAATTTTGAAGAGACGCCGCCAGCGTATTATCTCTTCCGATGTGGCAGCGAAGAGTTCGACCACGTGCACTCATTTTTTGCCAAATACAACGCAGAGCTAGCTGTGCACAAAGGCGCACCACAAGTGCTGTACTCTATCATAGTGCGCCCTGATCTCCTGTAATGTAATTAAGCTGAACCTTACGCATACTCGTGCGAACAGAGCAGACGGCTGCATATATCTTAGAAAACCCCACAAAAAAAAGAATGCTGCACGTGAAGCGACTTTCGCCCATGGGGAGACTCCCGAAGAGGTGTACGCCAGGTGCAATTGGGTACGACTTGTTCAGTGCGGAGGAGCACGTGGTACCGCCAGGTAGCGCGCTGCACCTCATAATAACTACACGTAGGTGGACGCCAACTCGTGCGAACAGACATTGCTGTAAAAGTTCCGGACGGCTGCTACGCGCGTATTGCGCCGCGCTCTGGGCTGGCTCTCTCGCACAGCGTGGATGTGGGGGCGGGCGTCGTTGACCCTGACTACCGCGGGAACGTGGGGGTGCTGCTCTTAAATTTCGGGGCGAAACCCTTCCGCGTCAGCTGCGGAGATCGGATCGCGCAGCTGATTTTGGAACGCGCGCGCGTGTGTGAAGTAGTAGAGAGCAAGGAACTAGATGATACTCCGCGTGGAGAAGGCGGGTTTGGGTCGACTAACCTTAAATAAATGAATTTAGTCTTTTTATGCTTTCTTAGCCCTAAGCCCGTACGAAAACTTCGCGTAGTGTGCACGTACGCACTTAAGGAACTCATGAATAGTCTCTGGGGGAGTCTGCTCGAGGCGCTGGAAGAGTTCCATGCAGCACACGGTACCCACCGCCGTGTGGGTGGAAACACCTGCCTGCGACCCAAAGACGACGGCGTGAAATATCTGCGGGTTGCTGCTCGCCGTCTCCACTGAATTACTGCTCTTTAGGATGAGGGAGGGGTCCAGCTCCGCCAAATACTCCATCGCAAACGTCCGTTCCTTCGCGCTCGCATCCACGAAGAGCACCAACAATCTCATGAGGGGGTTTATTTGGGGCGCCTTCCCGCGGTTTTCACCCTATGGGCGTACGCGGCTCCGATGCCGCCTGCCACCATGAGTACAATGCAGAGTGCGAGTAGGAGTGCGATGACGCGGGGGGAGAAGAGGGTGGGTGTGGCTGGGGTATCGTGGTTGTCGAGCGGCGCATCTTGGACAAGGAGGGATACGCCTCGCTGGAAGGTATTTCGGATGGGGTCGTAGAGGCAGCAGTCTTGCGAGGTTGTCGCGTCGGTGGGCGCTTCTGCTGCCGCGAACTGTCCGCTGCCTACGGCGAAGGCAGCGGCGTAGCTCTGTGCTTGCATGCGGCGGAGGAGGCGTGGGGCGATGCCGATGCGCTCTGGCGGGTGGGGCAGGGAGAGGCTGGCTCCGCTGGAGATGGAGGCCTTCATGGATGCCGCTGCGGATGTGGGTGCGGGGCTGGGGTAGACGTCCAGCAGGGCGGCGGTGTTGCGCGTGGGGTTGCCGGCGGCGTTGAGTGGGAGCAGCTCCACCACGTCTCTGCGGAGGTCGAAGGTGAGCCGGAGGTTTTTGAGGGCGAGGTTGCCGGCGATGGAGAGCTGCACGTTGCCGCGCGGCGCGCGCTCCGTGGTGGAGGTGAAGATGTGCAGGAGCGTGGATGCGGATGTGGATGCGGGTGCGGGAATCATGTAGTCCGCGGGCTGCAGCACGTGGACGTAGCGCCCAAAGTGCAGCGCGATGGGTGGGAAGGCGGCGAGGTCTTTAACGTACACGCCCTGCGTCTGCGAGGCGTTGAGGGGTAGTCCTGTGAGGCCTCCGGTGTAGCGGGCCAGCGTGTCGGCGATGAGGGCGGTGACGGCGGGGGACCAGGCGCCGCCGCCGCTGGTGCCGTGGTCGAGGATGACAATGTTGTTGGTGAGGGACATGGTGATGGATCCCACCTGCACGGCGGTGAGGGGGATGGCGTAGAAGGGGAGCATGCCCTGCGCCAGCGGCTCGGCGTGCGGTGTGCCGCTCGCTTCTGGTGGGGCGTTCACGGTGAGCGCGGCGTGCACGGTGCCGTCTGGCGCGCCGTAGGTGTCCAGCGTGATACGCTGCGACGCGCACATGCAGCCATCCTTGCCCAGCGCCGCAAAGAGGTTGTAGGTGGAGGCGGCGGGGTTGATGAGCGTCTCTCGGGTGCCTCCGCTGCTGTTGCCGGCTTTGCCGGCTTCACTGCAGAGCGGGCCGAGCGGGTTATTGAAGGCGTACTTGTAGTGGGAGAAGCCAAAGAGCGCGGAGAGAGGGAGGGGGAAGCTGTCCTGCGCGGTGCCCTGCGCCACGTAGAAGCGTGGGAGGGTGGTGCTGCCCACGGTGAGCGCGTCTGCACGCGGGGCGTAGTAGAGGTTTCCGGTGCCGAAGCTGAGCTGGCACACGCCGACGGTCTCTGGGGCTGCGCAGGTGCTGGTGCTGGTGCTGCTGCTGCACTGAGTGTGGTGCTGGCAGGAGAGGGTGCGCGGCACGTTGGGAGGCGGCGTGAGCAGGACGCTGCTGGATGCACGCGCGTCGTACACCGGGCGAAGCCACGGCGGTCTCTCGCTCTCTGGCGCGCCTGCCAGAGCAGGCGCAGGAAAGGTGGCGCACACCACGCTGCCGCTATCTGCGAGTGCCCACAGCGCCTGCGGCGGCGTGCCCAGCGCCAGCTGCACGTACAGCTCTCCCAGCACCCCGGGCTTCGTGGGCGTGGGGTTGGCGGTAACACTGCCGTTGGCACTAAAGTCCGAGTAGACGGTGGGAAATTTAAGCATGTTTGAAGACGTTACAACAAAATAAGAGATGGCACTGGTACTACTACAGCAGGCGTGCGCGTTTCGTATCGCACTGCCGGTATCGGAGGACGAGCTGGCACCGCTGCGTGCCGCGGAGAGCCGCGCGGAGAGGAGCCACGTGGAGAGCCACGCGGAGAGGAGCCTGGCGGAGAGGAGCCTTTCTCCCGTGCCGTCGTGGCGAGAGGAAGAAGAGGCGCTCTTTCCGTGCTGGGACTTCGAGGACCTGGAGGAGTTGCCTTCTTTTTTGACGACTTCAGCGCCTACCTTAGAGTGCAGATTCGGGGCGCGGTTTACGGACCTGCGCGAGAGCAGCATCACCTTCTTCGCTGCGGGCTTCTACGCGACGCACGCCTTTGGGCCGCTGACCGCGACGTGCAGCGCGGACACCGTGACGTTCTCTCTGCACTGCGGCCTGCACCCGCAGCAGCTGCTCCAGCCGCCCGTGCACTGCGTGGTGGCGCTGCAGCACCCGCAGATCTTCGCCACGGTGGCGCAGGCGTACCACCACCTGCGGCAGTGGTTCAAGGAGAGCCCGCAGCGCAAGAAGCTGGACGCATACGCCATCTCCAGGTTCGGACCCTCGTCGCTGGATGCCGAGGAGGGATACACCGGGCCGCAGTGGGCGTGGCCGAGCAGCACCGTCTTCATCCTAGCAGAGGCCATGTGGAGTGGGTACCTCAACGCCATAGACGTGGGGCAGCCGGCCGTGCCGCTGCCTGTAGCTGCCGTGCCGCTGCCCGGCATATAGTATTAATAAACACCACACCACTAAAAAAAGAGGAAGAAAGGCATGGGGAACAGCTTCCGCCGACGTGTGGCTCCGTTTGAGTTCGACAAAAAGTGTGAGGCTGCAAATGCGAGCAGCTACAGCATGTACGAAACGTACGATGGCAAGTACCAAAGTACATTCAAGTGCAGCGAAGAGTTCGAGGTCGGGAGCGTCCCTCGTCCCTGCGGCGTGTACGAGCCCTACGACTGCAAGCCTAGGCCGGTGCCTAGGCCGGTGCCTGGGCCGGTGCCTAGGCCGGTGCCTATGCCGGTGCTACGACGGAGCGATCGTGCGTTAAAAATTAACATTCATGCTTTGCGTTACACGTGACACACACTTTTTATAAAGAGAGCGCACGCACGCACAATAATGACATTACCCAAATCGAAACCAGCGGCGGCTCCGCGCAGCAGCGAGTTGCTGCCGCACGCGGTGAGCACCGAGTTGTTTGAGCGGTACGCGGCGTCCCGGCAAATACCAAACGGATGCGGCGCGTTTGCGGAGGAGTTTGGGCAGTCCACGGCGGCGTGGTTGGAGGCGAAGCTGGGGTGCAAGCCGCGGAATATCGGCAAGTTTTGGTTTTCGAACGAGTTGCCGCGGTGCGTGTGGGAGTACCTGTACGCGCTGGACGAGTTCTTTACGCCGGATCTCATTCGCAGCGACCTCCTTCCCATTATAGCGCACACGCGGCGCAAGCCTGCGCCTACGGCGAGCAGTGGCGCAGCGGCTGGCACAGCGGCTGGCGCGGCGTGCATTTCTCGGCGCGCGCTGGACTGGCTGGTGACGAACTTTAGCAAGAAGCGGCGCGTCATGTATGTGCTGCGCCGGAGCGGCACGTGCTTCAACATCTACCTGCAGTACAAGGCTACGCTGAGTCGGTACAGGCGGGAGGTGTTTGACCCCTTCCGGCGCTACCGCCGGGTGTACTTCCTGCACGACTCCCGCATGTACTCCACCACCGTGGGACAGCTGAACTTCCTGCGGTGGGCCATCTCCAACGAGGTCATCGCGTACGCGCGCAGCCACGTGAAGGAGATTGAGGAGGACCAGCTGGCGTCTACGCGCCGCATGCGGGCGCGGAAGGAGGCGCTGCGCGCCGCCGGCAAGCCGCAGGTGCGCATGAGCCTCTCCGCGGCGCCCTACGCCAAGTGCATTGTGTACTGCATGCCCGAGAAGGCGCACTTTGTTTCTCCAAAGTAAATAAGCCTTGCGTTTAAATGTAAAAGAAAAGCAACCTTACATGTGGTTTTGGCTGTCTTCTATCACGCGGGTGTTTGTAGAAACCCCGCTGCGCCACCTGTACTTCCACGGACCGTGGCTGAACTCCTTTGGGTTTTGGGGCGGCATGGCGACGCACGACGTGTGCGCGCACCTCACCCGCACGGGCGCGGCGCTGTGGCTCAGCAGCTCGCACAACAGCGCAGAGTGCCTGGACCTGGTGGAGCGGCACTTCCAGGCCTTCATGACCGGCGCCAACACCCTTCTCTACATAGCCACCGTGTACCTGCTGTTCACCGGCGGGTGGGGCCTGTGTCGAGACTACTGGCGCCTTCGGCAGCTGAAGTTCCTGCTGGACTTTACGTGCGGCAACACGGTGCGCTATCTGGAGACGGCGCGGCTGCAGCCTAAGAATTCCTAAAATTTATCGGCGTTTCGCACAAAAACTTCTATGGCATTTGCAGGATACACGATGGTCGCTCAGCCTGCTTCGCAGACGCCGCAGGCACGAGCGCCGCAGGCTCCGCAGGCAGCGCGGGTAGGGTACGGTACAAAGCGGCCGGCGACGGAAGAGGCGCTGGCTACGTGCAGCTGCAACAAGTGCGGGAAGCCGGCGCTGCTGCGCATTTCTCGTAGCGACAAGAACCCCAACCGCAAGTTTTGGGCGTGCTCCGACAAGGTGTGCGGCGCGTGGATCGCGTGGGCGGACATGGCGCCTGCCGGAGGAAAGGCTGCGTCCGGCGCAGCAGCAGCAGGCGCAGCAGCAGCTGGGGTAGCAGCAGCTGGGGTAGCTCCAGGAGTAGCGCTTGGTGGGGTGATAACGCGGGAGAGCGTGGCGGCGGCTCTGGCGGTGGACGTGCACAGCGCGCTGGCGATCCGGGCGAATACGCAGGGCAGCGCGGCGTGGCTGGCTGCCCGTGCGCTGCGGATCACGGCGTCGCAGTTTGGGTCTGCGCTGGGCCTCAACCCGTACGAGAGCGCGGACGCGTTTTTGGCATCCAAGCTGTGGGGGGACGCGCCGCGCCCGGCGGGGGTGCTGGCCATGGCGTGGGGCAGCGGCATGGAGGCCACGGCAATCGCCAAGTACGTGGAGCGCATGTTTACGAGGCACACGTTGAACGCCAAGGCGGTGCTGCAGCGCCGGCGCGGGCACCCCTGCCCCACCTTCAAGTGCAGCGTGCACGGCACGGGGTTGTGGGTGAGCCAGGAACACCCTTTTCTAGCGGGGAGTCCGGACGGCATTGTGGACCTTGTAACGTCTGCGGGTGGGGAAGGGAAAATACTGTTGGAGATCAAGTGTCCCACGGGGAGCACGCCGTACAGCGCTCAGCCCAAGTACGCGAGCTCGCCGCGACCCGACATCCCGGCGGGCATCCCACCGCAGTACTACGCGCAGATCCAGGGGTGCATGGCCATCTGCGGGCTGCGGCGCGCGCACTTCTGCGTGCTGACGGTGGGGGAGGTGAGCAGGGAGGCGGCGTCGGAGTACAACGGGGACATGACGTCGTGCGCGCGCGTGCTGGCGGAGGAGGTGCCGGCTAGTCTGGAGATCACCGAGTACGCCTTTGACGAGGCCTTTTGGAAGGAGTTCATGCTGCCGGGGCTCACGGCCTTCTACTGGGACCGCTTCGTGCCGGCATTTGCGGCGCAGAAGGCGGGGCGGCTGCGGCGCGGAGAGATAAAGGAAGTACTAGAACTTTAAGCTAGCTATACTACTGTTACTTAAGACAGAAGGCCAAGCCCTCACTAGAAAGTCGCGCAGCGCCCCGCGCGTGAGAGCAGCGCGCGAAACTCGTCGTGTCTGCAAGTTCATCGCGCGGGCGCTTCCTTTTAACCATGAGAGTTTTGATCCTATGAGTGGAAACGGAGCTATAGCGATGGCCACCGGCCGTCCACAGTCTTTACAATTTTAGACGTGATAGCCTCCGGCAACTCCGGCGACAAGGAGTCGAAAACATTACGCATTGTGCTTTCTAACTCTCGCTTCCAAGCGCTCATTATGAATTGGCGCAGCTCCTTGTGTACGTGAGGAAGAATTGGACGAAGTAACACCTTGCGAAAATCGGCAGGTGTTATGTACTGCAGTGCTCGCGCTTCTATTAGGAGTAGTTGTAAAATTCGCTTGGTCTGTTGTAGCCTAGTGGACGGCCCTAGGCCCACTTCTTGGTTGGCACGGACAATGGCAGTCTCTAAATCACCTGCCGTGGCCCGCGCTCCGCGAGCGAGCGCCGCACTGACTCCAGCCGAATCTACTGTTGCGATTGCATACGTTAATTCAGCCTGAAGCTGCAAGGCAGGCGCGGCGGCTAATACTGCCATTCTCATGTACTTCATGGACTCTAAGTCCGAGACATAATGTGGGAGCTTACTCGGGTCTTTCGTGATCTGTAAGTCCAGGTCGTCATCACGTCGGCGCTTCCTTTCAGCCATCAGAGTTTTGTGTATACAACAATAGAAAATCACAGAACAAGCTGCGCACAAGCTGCGCACTAGCTGCGTACTATAGAATGTCTCTAAGCACTTTGCTGTAAAACCGGAGTATGCTCTCGCACTCTCGCGGGCCGGTGTACAGCACCGGCTGCGCCTTGTAGTTAAACACCACAATCATAGGCACCGTAGCGGGGGCGCGCAGCTGCCCCGTAGCGCGCAGCTGCGGTAGCAAGCCTGCATAGAAGAGGTCCGGGTTCTCGGAGACGTCGTACACCTTGAACCGCCGCACGCGGCGATGCAGCTCATGCACCAGCGGCCGTGTGGCTCGACACGACGAACACGTCGGTTTAATAAACAAAACCAGTGTATCAAAGAGCATGTTAGTTTGCTTTACTATGCCAGCTTTTTCCCTAGCTACTCCTCCTCCTCGCCCAGTATCATCTAGTTCCTTGATCTCTACTACTTCACAGCGATGGAGTATTTGGCGGAGCTGGACCCTCCCTCATCCTAAAGACTATTCATGAGTTCCTTAAAGGCGTACGTGCACACTACGCGAAGTTTTCGCACGGGCTTAGGGCTAAGAAAGCATAAAAAGACGAAATTCATTTATTTAAGGTTTGTTGACCCAAACCCGCCTTCTCCACTCGGAGTACGTCTCGTCCTTGCTTTCGTCCTTGCTCTCGTCCTTGCTTTCGTGCGCCTCGTCTTTGCTTTCATGCGCCTCGTCCTTGCTTTCATGCGCCTCGTCCTTGCTCTCGTCCTTGCTCTCGACCTCTTCCTCGTCCTTTTGCATGTTATCGCTCTCGTGTACCTCGACCTCGACCTCGACCTCGTCTTTGCTTTCGTGCGCCTCGTCCTTGCTTTCGCTCTTGCTCTCGTGAGCCTCGTCCTCTTCAGCTTGCGGCATGTCGCAGTTCAAGTCACGGGCAAAGCGGAGGGGACACAGGTCGCATTCCTTGTGCAGGTATTTCACAACTGGCCAGTTTTTGCCCTTGATGGCCGCTCGCAGCCCTTCTGCATGCCGACTTAAAACGGGCACACCGTTCTCTACCATAAACGTAACCATCTGAACGTTGCTGTCTGCGCAACAGGCGAAAAACGCGCACTGCCACTCCTCCGATAAAAAGCTACCACCTCCCATGGCTTTCCACTGCGGGCACACCTCTCTAGCGCGCTCCAACTCTCCAGCCATGCAAGCACTCAACAAAATACCCTCTAACGCGCTGCAGGCTGCAGCTCTTTCCTCCTCAGATAAAGCTGGCGTCCCTTCTTCGTCGGCTGGCTGAGCGTGCTCTTCAGCTTGTTCGTCGGCTGGCTGAGCGTGCTCTTCGGCTAGCTCCTCGTGCGGCGCTGTTTGCTCTTCGGCTAGTTCGTGGGCGTTCATGCTATATTGGGTTTACTTTATACGCTGCGCTTTTTTTGCGTGAGAAAGCAAAATGGTTCGAACGCAGAAGAAGAGCAAGGTGGTCACCTTCCCGGCGCCGCCCGTCGACGCCACCTTCCTGCCCAAGACCCGCGCGCTCTCACTGCGGCTGCTGTTGAGCGTGCTTGGGGCGGGGCGCTTGCGGGACGCGCTGGATGTGGAGGCGGACATCTACGCGCGCTGCAACTACGACGGCGGCGCGTACCGCGAGAGCATCACCGCCGCCGCGTACGCGGCGCGCACGCCGGGGGCCTCCGTGGCGTGTATACTGGATACAAACACGGAGGGATGCGAGGTGGTAAAGGAGGTGCGGGCGGTGCAGGCGCGAAGAGAGGGGCTCATGAGCGAAAAGACGGCGGCGGCGGCGGTGTCTGCGTCGGGCGCGGCGCCAGCAGAGTGCGCCATCCAGTGCCGGCGGTGCCGGAGCACGGAGGTGTCCATCGAGCAGAAGCAGACGCGCGGCGCAGACGAGGCCATGACCTCGTTTGTGCAGTGTAACCGCTGCAGCCTGCGTTGGAAACTATAGACTCTCCGTGAGTTTTACAGAAACCTTAATAAAAACAAGCTAGTACACATGAGCACTACACCGTGGAGCACGCTGCCGGGCAAGAAGAGCGCGCATGTGGTGCTGCGCCGTAGAAGCGTGCTCGCCGGCGAGTACGAGTTCCTGCTGCAGCACCGCGCGCTGCAAGGGTGGGCGGAGGCGCTGCCGCGCGCGGTGCAGATTAAGAAGGGGCAGAACGTGCTGGGTATCCCCGGCGGCACGGCAGGGCCGCAGGACGCCAACCCCGCGATGACGGCGTGGAGGGAGCTGCTGGAGGAGTGCTGCGCGCACAACGGCACTGCGCCGCACGCGCCCTTCACTCTGCCGGAGTTCAACAAGGCCACGGTGCAGTGCATCCGCGTGGCGCCGGCGCGCTTCCTCTTCGTCGTGGACGTCTCCTCACACCCCGCAATGTCGGAGGAGTGGTGGGCGGGCCTGCCGCCGGTGCCGGGGAGCAGCGCGAGCAAGGAGATGAACACGCGGGTGTGGCCCACGGGGCACTTCTGGGCCGGCGAGGGCGAGATCGACGGGGCGTTGCGCAAGCAGGCGCGGGGTGCGTCTCACTTCCTGGGACTGCGTGGAAATATTGTGTGGCCGGTGGTGGGGGAGCAGATGCGCGTGCTGCGCTACGGCTGGGGCACCACTCGTCCCATTGTGCTGTATCACGGGTGCCCTGTGAACGCGCTGGCCTCCGTGATGTATGGAGACATGGGGAAAGGGGTGTACTTTACGGGCGCCAAGCAGGCGGGGGCCGTGGCGGCGGACACGTCCACCGTGCCCGACTCCTTCATCGTGGGCGAGCAGAGGCACCTCATCGGTTTCCCTACCGTGAACATGTTTCGGGTGGCGCTGGGGGAGTGCAAGGTGATCACGCGGTTCGACGCCACTCGGTGCACATGCGACTGCGGGGCGCAGTACACGGACCACGAGCAGTCGTGGCATACGTTGCAGGGGTTTAACTCCGTCATGCGGCTGGCGGGTGCCGGCACGCCGCACTTCCAGGTGTGTCTGCCCATGCCCACCATGGAGTTTTTACAGGTGGTTACCGCGCACGAGGCGTCAGTAGAAGGAGAAATACAATAAGCATTTTTTTTTTTGGGTTAACCAGAGAAAACATGAAAGCATACACGCTGCTGCTCCCGCCACTCGCAACGTGCTTCACGTCTACCATGGTGTTGCTGCAGGAGGTGCCGGACGCGAAGATCGGGGCGTCCATGTCCTGCACCAAGCAGCTCATGCTGGAAGCTCTCAATTTGGTCGCGGAGGAAGCAAGCATCCCGGATACGATACTCGTGGTGCAGGTGGTGGGGCAAGGCCACAACGTACGCCTACTACCAGTAGTGGTGCGCGAGGAGGGCGCGGAGACGGTGCGCGCGCTGCATGCGGCGTGCCTGCAGCCAAATGCGCTCGCCCTGATGAAGGCAGTGCGGGAGAGCTACGAGCGAGCGCCGGCAGGGGTACGCACGGGAACGCACAAGTACACGTTCGCGACCTCGGAGACGCCTGCGGCAGCGCTCTCGGAAACGGGTGGGGAGCCGCAGGAGATGGTTATAGAGTCGTGTTGGCGAGAGAAGCCGCGGTGTAGTTCTGCTTTGAAGGGCTTCTTTGATGGCATTGGCGTGTACTCCAAGTAAGATTAAAAAAGCTTCGTTTTTAGCAAACACGCAGTAGGAATGCAACTGAACAAAAACACGGCGACTGTGGTGGGGGTGGTGTGCGTGGTGCTGCTGGCGGTGTGCGTGGTGGCCGTGGTGTGCGTCACGGCCAAGCCGGTGCTGACGGAGCAGAAGGGGCTGCACCACATGAAGGTGCTCACGACCCGGCCCTCCGAGGCGCTCATCGTCCCTCTGTGGTGGGACGCGGCGGAGGATGCCTTTATGATTGAGGTGAAGCTGGGCCAGAGTTGGGTGGCTTGTGTGTTTGACACGGGGTGCAGCAGCGCCAGCGCCAAGGGCAGCACCTGCCACTGGACGCACTGCTCCGAGGCCAACGACGTGTGCGCCGTGGAGAGCTGCCCGGGGGTGGGTGGCAAGTACGTGCCGGCGGAGGACGCGGTGGTGGACATCTACAGCGACCCGCGGCTGACGCTGGGCTCGCAGAGCAGCGCGGGGGCGGTGTACGTGGAGACGGTGTCCCTCTTTGACTACCGCCCCAGCTGCGCCGCGCTGGCCGCGGCGCCGCGGCAGTTTGAGAGCGCTCTGGGCTTCTACTCTGCGGCGGCTCCGGCGGGACTGCCGCTGCGCGCGTTCCCCGGCTGCAGGGTGCGGCGCGTCACCTCCATCACCGGCGGCACCAGCAGCAACATCTTCGGCATGGCGCGGGCGAAGAGCGGGCGTGGCGGTGGCAGCAGTCTGTTGAAGAGCATGGCGGTGGGGGGCGTGTGGAGCATGTACTTGGGCACGGACTCCGGGTTCTTTTCTCTCAGCACCATGCGCTGCTGGGGTACCCCGATGTACGTGCCGCTGCTTTCGCCGCACGCCTTTCGCCGCTTCTCCACGCACTTCTACACCGTGGGCATTGCTGCAGTAGAGGTGGGCACGCGGGAGGGGCACTTTGTGCCGGTGGTGGCCTCCACACCCAAGTACCTGGTGCTGGACACGGGCACCGCGAACACCTACGGCTCTCTGCAATTCGGCGGCGCGCTGGCCGCCGCGGGGTTTGACGCATCCGTACACCACCTCCGCCTCCTCTTAGGGTCCGGCGTGGCCATCACGCTGGAGCCGCTGCAGCTGCGCTCCCTCTGCGTCTCTGCGCACAACGTGCTGCCGGCGTTCCAGACCCTCTTTGGGCGCGACGACGTGCTGCTGCTGGGCGCGCGGTGCCTGCGCGGGCTGTACCTGGAGTTTGACGTGCACAGGTCACGGCTGGGCATCGCAAGTAACTAATCGCACTAAATCAAATTTACGGATGGGTTAAAGTTTTTCTTTTCATGTACATTCGTCGAGCCAAGGCCGGCGTGTCTCGCTTCAGCACCGGGCTGCTCTACGTAGTGCCTCCTCCTCCACAGAACAGGAAGCGCAAGAGAAGTTGCTGCACGCCGCCGCACGAGCCGCCGCCGCACGAGCCGCCGCCGCACGAGCTGCGCGATGTGGAGACGGTGTTTCGGACACAGCTGGGCGCAGGGTCGCCGGTGTTTCTGCTGGCGCTGGCGGAGGACTACGTGCGGCACTGCATCCTGGCGCGCGCGCTGCCGCAGAGTGCGGGCAAGTACGCCACGCACCTGCCCCGAGCGCTGTGGGAGGCGCTGTGGGGGTCGGAGAGCGAGCCGCCGCTGCTGGAGGATTGGAGGGAGCTGTGCGCCCCCAAGCAGCAGCGAGCTCCGCTCCTTGATACGCTGCACACCCGCTTCCCCGTGTTTGTGGCACGGCTGCGGGGCATTCTGCCAGCCGCGGAGGCGCGCTACCGCTTCTGGATGGTGGTGCTGCGCTTCTGCGCCACGCTGGAGTGCGTGAGTCCGGGATCCCAGGACGTGGTGCGGGTGACGTGGGACGACGCCTGCGGGTTTGGGCTGCAGTCCGTGGCGCCCATCTGCAAGGGCGCGGCCGTGCCGGGGGTGTGGGGCGAGGTGCTGCCCCTCTCGCACGAGGAGCGAGGGTTCTTCCAAGGCCTGGCGCTGGCCACCTCCAACACGCTGCTGGCGTGGGGCAGCCCGCCGCGGTACGCCGTCATTATCGGTACGATTGAGCTGCTGAACTCTGCGTGTGACGCGTGCTTCAACGTGTACGCCGCGCCCGCAAGCGAGGTGGCTCGCGGCCCGGTGGATGGCTGCTCGGAGTGGGACTGGAAGGAGGCCAGCGCGCGGAGGGACATCCGCGCCAACCACGCGCTGGCAGTGCAGTACGGCACCACCTACGAGCTAGAGGCGTGCGCTGTGTGCATGAAGTAATGCTAGTGCGTTTCATTGATCACTTACCACACAAGCAAAAAAGAGGTTAACCCTAAAAAACACGCATGTCTCGCCACTCCTCCTACCGGCGCAAGCCCTCCTCCAGCGAAGAAGAAAGCAGCGAGAGCAGCCGCGGCAAGCCACGCCGCGCAGACAGCAGCAGCAGCAGCAGCAGTGACACGGAGAGCAGTAGCGACACCGCCGCGCAAACGAAGAGATCTCCCAAGCGCGCGTCGGCGGCAGCAGCGTCGGCAGCGTCGGCGGCGGGGGGTAGTGCGCGAGCAAGGCAGGAAGCAGTCCCAATGGTGGTGTCGGAGCGGCTGTACAAGGAGCAGCTCTCGGACGCGCTGTACTACGTGACGCTGAAGAGCGTGCTGGACGGCACGCCCATCAACTTTGACCACATCCGAGTGCTGGCCAGCGCGTACAACCCGAAGCTGGACGCCAAGGTGGAGGCCCTCTACGCGCAGCTGGGCAAGAAGGAGCGCGCCCTATTCCAGACGCTGCTGGTGCACCACGAGAACCTGCTGGCGCGAAAGGTGGCCACCTCCAAGGCGTGGACGCGCCCCATCTCGGAAGCCAAGCTGAGCGCCGTGTACGCGGGCGCGGCGAAGCACGCGAAGCACGCGAAGCAGGCGGAGATGCGTAGGTAGCAGTCTTATACATAACACAGTTCTGCATGTACACTACACGCGCGGCGCACCTCCGGTGCCTCCACCACCGCACACCCCTTGTCCCGACTCCGCTCCTCCGCCACGCCCACGGCGGTGAACCCCGCGGCCCTCGCCGCGTCCACGATGGACTGCACGTCGTCGAAGAAGAGCACGTTCCGGCGGGTCCCCACGCCGTAGGCGCGCTGGATGACCGCCAGCGCCTCCACCTTCCGTCGCGGGGAGGTGGCGGCGATCTGCACCGCGTCGGGCGGCAGCGCGCCCACGTCCAGCGCAAAGTTCTGCAGCAGGTACTCCCGCAGCCGCGAGGACACGCGCAGCCGCGCGGTGTTGATGCCAATGCCGAAGCCCGCGCGGCGCGCGGCGGCCATGAGGCGGTTCACCGGCGCCAGGCGCGCCGCCAGCCCTTCCCCTGCGCTGCTGCACCCCAGCTGCGGCTTCAGCGTACCATCAATGTCAAAGACTACAGCGCCTCGCATGTGTGCCCTTTTTTTAGTAGTACCCCGAGGGAATGTTGAGCACCACACAGCGGGTGTTGGTGTTGGTGGACTGCTGGAAGGCGTACGGCGCGCCGGAGTAGTTCTTGTACAGCCCCACGATGAGCACGATGCTCAGCTGCCCCGCGTACCATATGGGAACATTGCACCCGGACACCCCGTACACGTTGTTGTATATGCTCTTGTTGTTGAAGGCAGAGCTGGCAATTTTCGTCCACGTGCTCCCCTCGTCTCCGCTGTGCAGCAGGATGAGACTGAGGTAGTCGCCCACCGGCTGCCCCACCGCGTAGAGGTGCGCGGTGCCCCACGTGTACAGCCGGTACCCGCGCTGCAGCACATCTCCGCCCGTGCTCGTGAGCGCCAGCGTGGTGATCGCGGCGCCGCCGCCACCCACGTCCGCCTTGGGGCGCCGAATGTACCGACAAGAAATCGCGCTGCCCCACCCCGTCTTCTCGTCCGCCAGGGAGTGCACGTAGTGCGTGGTGCCCGCAAGCGCGTTCATGAACTGCGACAGCGACGCGTCCACCGCGGAGGTGCTGAGGAGCGTGGCGTTCTCAAAGGTGGGCACTGCGGTGGTGTACACGGGCAGCCCGCCGTAGAGCGTGCCATCGAGGTTGTAGAACCACAGGTCTGCCAAGTTGAATCGCACCGCGGAGTAGCAGCTGTAGTCCTCCGTGGGGACACCGCCGTTGTCGCCGTAGCTCACGTTCACCATGCCGAAGAGCAGGTGGTTGGCGGCGGTGCTCTCGTCCAGCACAATGTACGGGTACTGCAGGAACTGCGACGCATCCGGCGGGGTGACGTCGCTCCCCGTGTTTTGGAGCAGCTGGAAGGCGTAGTTGGTGGCCCCGGCCAGCACCCCCGCCCACACAAACTGCCCGCCGTGCACCGCCGGCGTGGTGTCCGCCGTGGACTTCAGCGCCCCCGTGCTGGTATTCAAGGGCAGCACAAAGACGTTGTTGTTCCCCGCCCCAATGTTCCCATTGTGATTAGACACCAAAAGAGCCGCACCCGCGGAGCACCGCAGGATGTAGCTGGTGAACTTGCCCGCGCCCGCCAGGGTGAGCGTGCACGTCTGCAGCGCCGCGCCCAGCACGAGACCCACGGGGGCGTACGTGGTGACGGTGAGCGCCCCATTGTCCCCGGTGGTGGTGCTGGCCATGATGTAGATGCGGGACCCCTGTGTGCTGCCGTCCCACGCCTCGATGCACGGCGGGCGCACGTCCTGCCCCGCGTACTGCACCGTGAGCAGCCGCGTCCAGCTGCGCCCGCCGTTGGCGCTGCCCAGCAGCGCCCACACGGAGTTGAAGGTGAGCTTCACCAGCCCCGGGTGCGGGGTGAGCGCGTCCACGTAGGTGTACGCCTTCTTCGTGGAAGGATTATACAAAATCGTAGCATCCGTGCTGAGGGCGGTGGAGGGGGCGGTGAAGTCCACGTTCGACCGAGGGCTGTCTCCAGCACTAGTAATGAGGATGACGGCGTACAGCGTGTCCCCCACCCGAACGCAGCGCTGGTTGTGCCCTAAAAACGTGCCAAAGTAGTCAATGCTCTCTGCCAACGAGAACGGCTCCAGCGGTGCAAACTGCGCCGTGCTGCCCGCCACCGTCAAGTCGCCGCCCACGGTGAGGCTCCCACCCACAGAGGCCGCGCCGGTGAGGGTGGTGGCGCCCGTCACCCGCAGCGCGCCGCCCACAGAGGCCGGCCCCGTCACCGCCAGCGACCCACCCACCGCCGCGCCGCCCGTCACCGTCGCTGCCCCGCCCACAGTGAGGGTGCTCCCCAGCGTCACCGCACCAGTGAGCGTGGTCGCCCCCGCCACAGAAAGAGTACTCCCCAGCGTGGTGGCGCCCGTGAGCGTGCTAGCCCCCGTTACCGCCAGCGTGCTCCCCAGCGTGGCGGCGCCGGTGAGCGTGGTGGTCCCCGCCACAGAGAGAGTGCTCCCCAGTGTGGCGGCGCCGGTGAGCGTGCTTGTGCCCACCACGGAGAGCGCGCCGCCCACGGTCTGCGTCCCGGAGACGGTGGCGTTGCCCACCACGGCTAGCGTCCCCGCAATGGCGGTGGGTCCTTGCACCTGTATGGCGTTGCCGCGCAGGGTTTTGGTGTCGGTAATGTACTCCTCGAAGGTGTCTCGAGCACTAGGTATAGCGGACATTTCTCTTACATACGCCTTTTTTAAATTGGGGGGCTACATACGCGCAAGCAGGCAGAGCATTGCGGTGGGCATACACGCGCCGTCGAATGCCCGCGCATACGCGCGTGCGGCGGCCGCCAGGTCTTCGTTGCTGCGGGAGTCCAAGTCGTACGGCTGCCGGGTGGACGCGTGCTGCCGCCGCAGTCGCAGGTTAGGTGCGGGAAAGAAGAGGGCACGTGTGAGCGAGGCTCGAAGCAGCGGCAGACTGTCGTGCGCGTACATGTCCTTTGCCTTCTAGGTGCGGTTTTTTTATTCCAGTGTAGGTGCTTTGGAAACTGTTGCATAAAAGGCGGCGGAGCGAGGAGCACCCTGCTTGCCCTGCTTGCCTTTGCGGACCGCATACACCACGCCAAATACGACAAGCAGTAGCAGCAGCCCCACCAGCACACCGATGGCGAGCTCTTTGGCTTGTACTTTGCTTTGCACCTTGTCCGCAATGGGCGGCGGGCCCGTGAGTCGGCTGAGCCGCGTTAGATCTCGGTCTCTCTCCTCCGTGTTCGGCGGCGGCGGCGGCGACGACGAAAGGGGCGGCAGTGGCGTGACGCCTAGAGATGTCATAGGCAGTTTTTTTTAATTAACACTGAGGGTTTTTACTCAGCGACAGTACTCCTCTCTGACCGCTGCGCCCAAAATGATGACAAACTCCTCGCTGCGATCCTCGCTGTGCTGAGCGCTAGCGCTGTGCTGGGCGCTAGCGCTGTGCTGGGCGCTGTGCTGGGCGCAGCCCGCCTTCCGCCGCATGTATCGCCGGTACTCCACGTCGATCTGTCTTTTAAAATTTCGGAGGAGGTCGCGGAGCAGGCAGCAGCGCACAGGCAGTCGTTTGGATCCAGCCATGGTTGTTTTGTTTTTTTCCCCTACACGAAAAAAAATACGCGCATGACAAAGTCCGACATCAGCCTGTTTAGGAAGCTCTCCGACCCGCAGCAGACGGACGCGCGCAAACTGAAAAAGTATTGCGAGCAGAGCGCCGATACCATCTACCGCAGCGCACGCACACGAGCGCACACGCATCTGCCCAGACGGGAGAGAGAGGAAAAGAGGGGAGAGCGGGTAGTGCATGCCCCAGCTTCGACTCCAGAGGTGGCTTCGCAGCTGGCTCCGGACATGGCTCCGCACATGGATGCGGACATGGCTTCGCAGCTGGATGCGCACGTGGCTCCGGACCGGGATTCGCAGCTGGGTTTGGATGCGCAGCCTGATGAAGGAGATTGGGAGGCGGAACGCGGGGCGGTGGCGGGCGAGGTGGAGGCGGAGATTTCTGCGGAGAAGCAGTCCTGTCTGCTGGACATGCGCAAGTACACCGACCCGCGTGGGAACTTCAACTACGCCACCTCCAAGGAGTTTACCATGGAGGACAACTTGCAGGCCATGCAGTTTGAGTGCAACCGCTTCAAGACCATGGAGAGGGTGGAGACGGCGGTGGTCATGGGCCGGCAGCTGCTGCTGCTGATGGTGAAGATGGTGTGCTTTGTAAACACGCGGTTTCTGAAGGACTTTATCCATCTCCGCAGCAAGGTGGAGGAGGAGCTGGACTGGGAGGACGTCATGAAGGAGTCGGTGCGGGAACGAAAAGAGTACGACGGCATCATCGGCGCCATCTACAAGAAGCACTGGCGGTCCGGCGCGGTGAACCCGTGGGTGCAGTTCGGGTTCATGATGAGCACCTCCATCGGCGGGTACCACATGGAACAAATGGGCAAGCGCAAAAGAGCGCCCGCTGTGCCCGGCGCCGTTGACAACCGCCCCATCATGGCGAGATACAGCGGCTCCTCCGCAGCATACAGCGCACCAGAAGAAGCCATCGCAGTAGAGGAGTCGCCACGCGTGGTGCCGCAGCCACATCCTGCGGCGGCGGCGGCACGCCCTGCAGCGGAACACCCTGCGGCAGAACGCCCTGCGGCAGACTCGCAGGCGCAACTGCGGGAAATTCTTCTTCACACGCAGGCGCAACTGCGGGACATTCTGCAGCAGCAGCAGCGACAGGCGCAGATGCTGGTGCACCAGCAGGAGCAAAACGAAATACTCAGAAGCATGAGCCAGGCGCTGTTCACGGAAGTAAGCGAAAGTAAGCGGCGGCAGCAGGAGGTGGAACGACAGATGAGCCTGGTGATGCTAGCGAAGGATGCGCCTGCTACTGCGCATAGTAGTAGCGAGGAGGAAGAGGAGGGGGAGGTTGTCGCGCCGATTGTGCGGCACGTGACGCTCCCATCACGAAAGGGCAAAAAGCAAGCGGTCGTCAGTGTATGTTTAGACCCCCCAGAGACAAAAGCATAAAGAACACGTTATACAGATAAAACACGAAAAAAGGGCAGCCCCTGGTTGTACACACGCCGCATGATCTTGCTCCACCGCAGCATGTACTGCAGCATGCGCTCCTCCCAACCGCCGCCGCCGCTGCCGCCGTAGCGCGCAGCCTGCGTGGCCAGCCACCCCAACAGGAGGGTGCGCTGCGTCGCCAGCCAGAGCTTCCCAGCACACGGCAGCCCCTGCAGCAGCAGCTTAAACACCAGCACCCCCGCGGCGTTCCGCGCAGCTGCCGCGTCGCAGAAGGCGGCACCGTCGCAGGCAGCCACGACAAAGTCCTCCCCTTCGTAAAAGCACTCCAGCATGTGGCGCCACAGGTACATAACAAAGAGCTGCTGCGGCAGCAGCAGTGTAGCAGGCGCCACAGGCGACGCCTCTCCGCCGCCGCCACATGTGTAAAAGAGCGCGTACTCGTAAAACTCCGCAGTACTCTCGAAGCGAGCCAGCCGGTGCGCAAACGTGCCGCCTTTTTCTTCAAACGGCGTGAGCATAAACATCAGGTACGACTTCCACAGCGGCTCCACCTGCGCGTCATTAACCGCGCTCCGGAGCGCGCGTGCAACAAAGCCACCGTGCGCCGGAAGCGCACCGTAGACGGCGGTGGCTTGCGGGTAACGCAGCGTGTGCGCGCACAGCTGCGCGCAGCACAGGCGGCCAAGCAGCGACAGCACGCCCATCGCCTCCTCCCGCGCCTCCGTGCATAGTCTGCCTGCCCTCGGCGGCGGCAGCGGCAGCCGCGGCGCTGCCTGGCCCTCCGTCTCGTGCAGCAACAGCGTAGCAGCAACAACAAAATGCTCTCCCTCCTCCTCCTTTTGCTCCACAAAGTACACGGGCTGGCCGGCCAGCAGTATGGGCACAAAGCGCTGGCGCGACGACTGCCGCGACGACTGGCGTACATCCCACCGAAATCGCGTGGTACACATGGTTAGCCCAGGCGCACCACGCATAGCCCCGCGCATCAGCGTGCGCCACACGTCAATTACCGCGGCGCCTTCTTCCGCGCTCTCGCTTGCGCAGCTAGGCTCCCCCGCACTCAGAAGAATCTCCACAAATTCCGCGCAGTCGTTGTCGTCCCGTGCCTCTCGCAGCAGCTCCACACCGGGAACACCCACGCGCACCTGCACCGCCCCGCCGCCGCCACGCACGTACACCCGGTACGCCGGCACCTCCAGCCGCGCACATATGGCAGCGGCAGCGGCAGCGGCGCCGTAGGATGCTCCGCAAACCTTGGCTCTGATGAAGCAGCCCACAGCGCACACTTCCATCGCGTCTGCGGGGGCCCACAACTCCGCCAGTGCCTGCAGTGCGAGGGCGCCGCGGTAGAGCGGGGTGTTGGGCAGGCCCAGCAGGAACGCGGAGTCGTCCAGGAGGCGGAAACACCGCTGCTGTTCCGCGAACGGCGCAAAGAGCGAGGAGAGATGCCACGCAGAGGGCAGCTCTCTGGGCAGAGGCACATCCATTGAAAGAGTATATGTTTAAAAAAGAGAAAAGTTACTTAAATTTGCGGTTTGCACACACCTACAATTGCGGGCACCGCCACGAAGGTGGCTGCCACTACCGCCGCCACTACCACAATGCTGCCCATGTTTTTCCTTTTGCCTTCCTTGGTGTTCTTGTGGAAAATAGGCACGTCCATCTGCGAGAAGCACACCAGCGCAAACACAAACACAAACACGGCGCATAACCCATACTTTTTGGCACTGCATCCCAGCTCCGCAGACGCCGTGCGCCACGAGCGCCACGTCCGCTGCCTACTCTTCATGGGTGGCGCGATGCCTCCCGGACCTCCCAGACCTGCGGAGCGTGCCGGACCTGCGGAGCGTGCTGGGCCTGCGGAGCGTGCTGGGCCTGCGGAGCGTGCCGAAGAGCGTGCGTGGTGTACTGTGGGCGGCGCCGAGGCGCCCTCTTTGGCCTTCCAGCGTCGCGAGGCTGCCTGCGAGACGCTGTCGTCCATGGTGGCCAGCGCGCCTTCGATGATTTGTGCGGCACGGGTGCGTTCCGCCATGTTTTTGATCCCTGCCTTGGCAAAAAAAGTATGGTGGCTGCCAACCGCCTAAGCGCAGCCACAAGCGGCGATGCAGGAGCTGCAGAGCGCCATGAAGGGCGTGGACAGGGCGGCAAAGTGCAGCACCGCGCGCGCCACCTCGGAGGAGCAGAGACTACAGTCAGTAGCTGCGCTATTTGCAGCGCTCGGCAATTCGGAAGATACGAGCACCTGCGGCGCGCCTACAGAGCGCTTGTTCACCGTCTTCAACCACGTTTGTGCCTTTTCTTTGCACTTGACGAGCCGGGTTATGTTGGGGCACGCGCGCTTACTAATGCTCATGATCTTCACGCCGCCGCCGTCCTCGCGCGCCATGACCCCCTTCTTTACTCTTCAGAGGAGGAAAATTGCAGATTGCTTACGTGTTTAGTACGAAAGAAGAGGATTATGAGCTAGCTCCGTCTACCTTTTCTTCTGGTTTCACTCTTCTGGTTTCACTCTTCCTTGTAATTTGTCCCAAAGATCTTTTTCAGCCTTACGCTTGTCGTCCCACTTTTGCTTTTGGTCTCTCTCAGCTCTTTCTCGTTTTTCCGTCAAATCGACATACCGGCCTTGAAGTTTAGCCGCAGACACTTTCTGCCCAAAGCTGCGGTCCCACTCCAACCCCCTCAGCAGCTTTGCTTCGTCTTTTCCGCTCAAAGACTCAGTTTTGCCGAGAAACTCTGCCTTTTTCACGAGCTCCTTAGCCCGTTTCTTTGCCAGCTGTCGCAGCTCTTCCTTCTTCACTTCCTCCTTCAGTTGTTCCCGCAGCGCATACGCCTTGACATCCTCCGGGCCCCACGCCTCCGCCTCCCGCCGTCTCTGCTTCTCCTTCTCGCGCTGCTCCTCGGCGTACTCATCGTACCTTTCTTGCGTTGCAAGCAGCTCGTTCGCTCGCATCATAGCCTCCATCCGCATTTTCTTAATTTCATCCTGCTTCTTCTTGCGCTTTTTCTCGATCTCCTCGCCCAGCACCTCCTTCGCAGCTCGGGTCATGGCGCTGCTCAGCTTCTCCACGTGCGTCTGCACCTGCGCCAGCTCCGCGGTGTGCATCAACTCCTTCTGCGAGTCCCGGAGGCCGAGGCTCTGCGCCGTTGTCACCAGGCCGGCGTAGTCCGCCATGCCGCCGGCGCCGCCGCTGGCTGCGACGGACTTCAGGAAGCTGTGCGACTGCTCCATGGCCGCCAGCTCGGACTTCAACTGCACCGCCTTGCCGGTGAGGTCGCTGATGCGCTTTACCACGTCGGGATCGAACATGCCGCTGGCCTGGCTCCTCCGCAGCAGCTCAATCTGGGTTTGCAAGTTCGCAAATTCGCCGTTTTTAACGGCGTACTTGTGCTGCACCTCGGACAGCTGCGTCTCGCTCAGCGCGCTCATGACGTTACGAAAGTCCTTCTGCACACCGCCGCTGTTGGCCAGCACCAGTGCGCTCATGTCGTCCGCGCCGCCGCTCAGCCGCTGCCGCCGAAGCGTGGACTCCAACTTGTGGACGCGCTTCAGGAGGGACTTTGCGCGCGCGTTGGCGTGTTTGTAGAGAGATACCTTAGGCGATCGCTTCACCATGAAAGAAAGTTCCGGTTTTTTTTACTACTACTGTAATACTTTTTTTCCTTGGTACCCCTCCGCCGACAGACGCTGGCGAGACCTCAGACGGTCTTGCCGAAACATGCTGGGCGTCACGTCCTCCCGGCCCCGTGGCGGCGGCGACTGCGGCGCCTCCTCCTCCACCGGAACGCGAACCACCTGCGGCGGACCCTGCGGCAAACCACGCTGCGGAGCCTGCTGCGGCGGACCCTGCTGCGAAGCCTGCTGCGGCGGGCCCTGCTGCGTCGTTGCTTGGTGCGAGTCACCCCGTGAGTCGCCACGTGAGTCACCCCGCGCGTGGCCCCGCGAATTGTGCCGCGAGCTGCGCGATGCCCGCGAGACCTGCGACACAGAGTCGACAGCCGCCGCCGGCGCTGGCTTTTGTATGAGGTCGGTGGAGGGACGTCGCACGCTGCCGGCGAGCGCCACGCAAAAGGCCTGGCAAAAGAGCGCGTCCCGCTCAAAGTAGGTGAGACTCACAAACGTGCCACCTCGCACCGGCGAGGAGGTAAGCACGGCGGCGTAGAAGCGGCGGAGGAAGTGCGACAGCCCGCCCACGTGGAGCTTCGTGTCGCGGTCCTTTTCCCGCAGCGTCTGCTGCATAGTATAGATGGAGGCGTACTGGTACATCTCCCCCACTTGCGGGTGCCGTGCTACCAGCTTCTTGCACTCCCGCTCCTCGTCAGGGTCCCCATGTCCCGGGTGCGTCTCCAAGTACAGCTCCACCGCCTCCTTGCACATCTTGAAGAAGGCCAGCACGAAGACGTTGGTGAACACCGACGGCGCGCAGCTCTGCGCGCCCAACAGCGCCAAGCGCACCTTCTTGTTAATGGCAGAGTCGCTTGTCGTCTCGCTTGCCGCCTCGCTTGTCGTCTCGCTTGCTTCGACTGCTTTGCCTGGCGTATCGCCTGGCGCTTCGCGTTTTTGTTGGCTCATGAAGAGGTGTGGGGTTTGCAATTTAATAACAGACTAAGTTAGTTTCGTTACACGAACGTAACGCATAAGCGCGTTGGCTCTCTATTGATGGTACACCACGCGGAACACGCACTTGCCCGCCGTGAGCGCGGCCACCGCAATGTTGAAGAGCAGGGTGCTCCGGGCCGCCGTCGTCGCCAAGATCAGCGTGGAGTAATTTGCGGGCACTGCGGTCCATGGCGCGCCGGTCACCACTGTGGCGGCGATGAGGTCGCCAGCCGCGTTCACGCCCAGCGCGCCCGTGGCAGCGCCGCCGCTGGTGTGCGCCGCGGTGGAGTTGGTGATGACCTGCGTGATGATGGCGCCGCTGGGGATGGTCTTGTTCAGCGTCAAGCTGATACTGCTGATGGCGCCGCCGTTGATGCCAAAGTCGTAGGTGGCGTAGGCGATGCTCGGTCCGCCGTACAACTGCACGGGGCGCACGATCTTGGCGCGAAGTGAGTCGGCGCTGACGACGTCTTTCTTGGACTCGCTAATAAGAGACATTGGCTGTGGTTGATTTTTTACCTAGTAAGGCAATAAAAAAATTAAAAATGAACGCTCCTCCTGCCGACACCGCGCGGTGCTGCCCCTGGTGCGGGCGCTGGGCGCTGAAGGACGACGCCTGCAACTGGGTGTGCTGCGGATACGCCGCGAACGGCGCTTTCCACATAGGCGCCGGCTGCGGACAGCAGTTCTGCTTCGCCTGCGGCGGAAAGCTCTGCGGGCTGCTCTTCCACCCACACACCGGCGCGCGGCAGCCCGGCACCAGCACCCAGCACACCGCGGCGTGCTGCGGCTTAGGTGTGGACTTTTGTCCCGGTGGACACAACTCACATCGCTAGTCGTTACATTAATTATACTCTAAGCGCAATGCCCACGTACTCAAGTGTAATGTCCGACGCAGATTCGACGCGCCGCCGCCGATACACATTGCGCCTCGATAACTCGCTCGTAAAGTCCTTCGGCGAGAGCCGACCCAGCGGTACAATGCCGCTTAGCTGCGGGCCGGTGTTAAAGGCCGTTTTGTACGCACCGAACAGCGTGTCGCATGGTATCGTCTCTTGAGCACCAAGCACACATGCGGCGTCCACAAAGGTGTGCATAGTGCGCTGTGCCTCGCCCTCAATGTAGCGCTTCATATCATTAAAAAACGATGTGTTGAGCCCAACACACAGCTCCGCCATTATTTCGACGTGATTCGTAATTGTGCTCTTGCTCCGACCGGTGAAGAATTTCGGCAGCAGTGTCGTAGTCCAATAGGAGCGCATGTTTATAATCGAATTTGGAAACCCCGAACGCTGTAGTTCGCTCCGAAGCTCCGCTGACAACTTGCGCCAATGCTGCGCATACATGCTCTCTTCTGGCACTGGTGGTGACACTGGCACTAGCGCACGCTGCACTGGTGGTGGCACTAGCGCACGCTGCATTGGCTGCGGCGCACGCTGCATTGGCTGCGGCACTGGTGGTGACTGTACTGGTGGTACTGGCGGCGTAGGCGCTGGTACTGGTGCACGCTGCACTGGTACTGGTGTAGGCGCTGGGACGGAAGAATAAGAACCCACGGAATCCTCTTCGTCTTCGTCTTCACCACAAAGCATCTTTCTTGCTCTTGAGCGGGTGACCATGCCTTCACTGCTATGCCGGCAATCACGGCACATGGAGCATTTTTCGCAGCAGTCAATGTCGGCCATGGCGCAGTACCACTCCTCATCCGCTTTTGGCAACTGCTCTGCGGAAATCTCGCGCCACTTGAGACACCGGGTGCACTCCACCCACGACGCCTTGCGCTCTTCCTCCTCGGCATCGCTCTCAAAGTCGCTTTCATCGGCCGCTGCCTCGCCCTCGCCGTCGGCGGCCTTGCGCTTTTTTGACACCGGCGCGCTGTTGCACTCATCTTCAAAGAGCAGGCAACACGTGCATGGCGTGCGCTTGTGCGCCGCGTACTCCGCGTTGCACACCAGCTCTCCGCAGGCGCGAGGCAACCGCATCGCTGCCAACATCATGGTAGCCAGCTCGTTCTTCGCACACGTCACACTGGCCTTGCAGCGAGGACACCTCCCCTTCACACACCGCCTGCATATGAACAACGCGCAGTTGCAGCTGAGAGAAAGCACATCGCCCACAAGCACCCGCTCGCATTGTATGCACGACACCATTTCTTTTTTTGTGTGATTCGTTTTACAAATTTAGGGTGCCGTCGGCGGGGCGGACGCACTACTGTTTTGAAAAAAAAACATTATTTTCCCCAAAAAGACATGCAGCTGCTCTGCGACTACGGGGAGTGCATGGACGCCGTGGTGCGGCTCTTTCGCACCGCCACCTCCCGCATCCTCTACAGCACCTTCCTCTGCAAAATGGACACTCCGCTGGCCACGCGCGCGGAATCACTGAGTATGCGGGAGCTCATCGCGGAGACGCTGGCGCGCGGGGTGCGCGTGACGCTGCTGTACAACCCCGGGGAGTCCTACGGCAACGCGCCGCTGCGGGAGGTCATGGCGGCCCTGCCGCCGCAGTGCGAGGTGTACACGTGCGTGGGCAACGGCCGGCTGCACGGGTGGCAGGCGCTGCTCACGCCGCACGGCGTGTACAGCTACATGCACCAAAAGTTCCTGCTCGCAGACGACTCCGCGCTGCTGCTAGGAGGGTGCGACGTGGACGAGGAGCGCCAGCGCTGGGGACACCTCAACGTCAAAAAGTACTACTGGCACGACTGCGGCGTGCTGTGGGAAGCGCAGCCTCTGCCCGCAATGCTCCTCCGCTTCTTGTGTCGAAAGCACACGCTGCACACCTCTGTGCCCCGGCCGCTGGTGCGGGGCGCCGCAGAGTCCAGCGCGCTCTGCTACATGATCCGCACGGCGCGCAGCAGCATCCACATGGAGCAGCAGATGTTCATCTCCGTGCCGGGACGCACGTGCAACGGCGTGGGTGCGGCGCTGGTGGACCGTGTGGCGGCGGCGCACACCTCGCGCACCCCCTTTCACGCCGTCATCATCACCAACTACACACACCCCGACGAGCCAGCGCTCATCGCAAACTTCCTCTACCTGCTCCTCGCATGGTCCTTCCTAGGCATGACGCGCTACGCCGCGGAGAAGCACGGCCTCTCCCCGCAGACGCTGGACGAGCACCTCCTCTTCGCGCACCTCGCCCTCCCACACGGCCCCGTGAAAGTCCACAGCAACCTCACCATCCGCGACGGCGGCTACGCGCTCCGCTCCTCCTCCAACCTCACAGACCGCTCCCTCAGCGCCCGCCCCTGCGACCTAGAGCTAGGACTCATCTTCCCCGACGCCGCCCGCGCACAGCAGCGGCTCTGGCGCCGCTACATTAGCAGTGAAGGCGAGAGCGAAGCGCTCGACGAAAGCAAAAAGGAGCCTTTGGAGCTGGAGGAGCCTTTGGAGCTAGAGGAGCCTCTGGACCCGGCGGCGCAGTTCCGCGCGGTGCAGGAGGAGCGCGGGGCGCTGCGCAACCTCTCCGCACGCATGCGCGCCGACCCGCTGCTGCGCGCCTTTGACACGCTGGCCATGGCGCGGCTGCTGCGCGCGCTGCACTCCCACCCCATCTTCGGCGGGAGGAAGCGCATTGCGTGGCGGATGCGACGAGGGAGGAAAAAAAAAACGTAGCACTAACAAAACCATGATTGCGCTCTCGGAACTCTCTAACAAAACCGGCGCCGTGACGGCGGTGAGCGTGGACTCCGCCTCCAGGAGGGCAGACCAGACCCCCTCCGACTACACCCTAGAGCTGCCCACCATGGTAGACCGAGCCGTGGCCGTGGAGGTGGGCAACATCTACCTCCCCTTCGACGCCATGACCGCCGTCAGCGCCACCACCAACACACACATCGGGTGGCTAGAGCCCCTCACCATCCCCACCAGCGCCACGCTAGTGCTGCAGGAGACCACCACCACCGTGAACACAGACACCGGGCTCATCGTGGGAACCACCATCTTCCCTGCACTCACCATCACGCTGCCGCCCACCCTCAACGCCCTCACCAGCGTCGCCGCCAACGGCGTGGCTGTCGTCACCTCCGCGCCGCACGCGCTGGACGTCGTGTTCCTCCCCACCTACGCCGCGCTGGGGCTCCGCTGCAGCATCGTGGGCGGGCTGTACCCCGCAAACAACGCCACAGACACCCGCACCTTCGGGCCCCAACTCTCCAGCACCACCATCGCCACCGTACCCACCACAACCACCTTCACTTTCAACGCAGGGTACCTAGACTCCCTAGTCGCCGCCGCCGGCTTCCACGACGAACGCAACACCTTCGCCGCCTACGTCTCCTACATACACAACGACCGCCCCACCCTCTCCGAGCTCCTCGTCCTCCTCAACGCCGCGCTCGCCGCCAAGTGGAACCCAGCCAACCTCGCGCCCACCGGGACCTCCCTCATCCTCCAAGCCACCTTCGCGCTGGATGACGCGCCAGCCGGATCCGGACGCCCCAGCGCGCTCACCTTCGCCGCGCCATCCCTCGTGCGCACCAGCGGAAACCTGCGCTACACCACCACCGCCAGCCTCACCGCCGCCGGCACCGCCAACGGGCTGCTGGGATTCAACACCGGCGCCCCCACCCTGCTCTCCGGCGCCTCCCCCGTGGCAATACCCTACACCCGCATCCCCTCCGTGCGCACTGCCCTGCTAGAACACGGCACCTACTCCGAGGCAGACGCGCGCACCATGGTCTCCAGAAAGCTCTCTCCACTGGACTTCAGCACCTGGTACCAAACGGACTCCACCGTCATCACCACCACCGCCACCACCGCCACCACCACGGTGAGCACCGTCACCAGCACCACCGTGACGCCCTCCGCGTACCGCACCGTCTCCTGGATCGACGCCGGCGGCGTGACGCAGGCGCTGCTCATCCCGCAGGGCAGGTACACGGGGACGCAGCTGGCCACGGTGCTCACAGGGCTCATGGCCGCCGCCACCGGCAGCTCCAACTACGTGTGCAGCTGGGCGCAAGCAGCCAGCGGGGACTTTGGGAGCTTCACCTTCACACAGACGCAGGGGCAGCGCATGGGGCTGGACTTCTCCGGCGTGGCAGCGCTGAACACCGCGCGGCAGCTAGGCTTCCTCCCCCTCATCTACGGAGGCACCAGCAGCTACACCTCTCCGCAGCGCGTGGCCAGCGGCATCGTGCTCGCCAGCGCCAGCGCGCCCGCCTTCCCGGACACCACCTGCATGCTGGTGTCTTCGCAGTCGCAGCGCCGGGGCTTCTCGGTGTGCGCCACGCCGCCGATGATGGCGTACTGCCCAGGGGTGGTGGGCGCGGTGGCGAAGCAGTGGGCCACGCTGAGCGCGGAGGTGGCCGGGGTGGACGTCGTGCCCGGCGGCTTCAGCGCCGGCGCGGTGCTGGTGGTGCGGCTCGGCGGCGCGGGCCCATTCCCGCTGAATCTGGCGTCTGGGTCTATTCTTACAGTGGTAGTCGCGTCGACGTGGCCCGGCACTGGCGGCTCTCTGGCGTACGTAACGCTACGAGCCACCGCCTCTATTGACGCCGCCTCCGCGGGCGGATCGGGCATCGGCACGCCCACCGCCTCCGTCATCCCACGCATCGTGTCCGACCGCAGGAACGTGGCGCAGCTGCTGCTGAGCGCGCCGGGGTCCGCTGCGCGACTGCTGGGCTTCCCTGCGCGCACCCTCCCCACCACGACCGCGCTGGCACAGCTGGCGCCGGCGGGCACGGAGGCGGGTCTGGCGACGCTGCCGCCGGGCGTGTCCCTCAGCAACGGCCAGGTGCTGAGCGCGCCGTACTGCTGGGACCTCGAAGGGCCGGCGTACGTGCTCATGCGCTTCCTAGAGTCGGATGGGGAGAACGCGGATGGGAACGTGCACACCTATGGAGAGTCAGTGACGCACGTGCTGGCCAAGTTCTACACGCGGTCCACCTTTCAGCGCATTACGGAGGAGGTGCAGCACGTGGCCTTTGCGTGCCGCCGCCGCATTCGGTCGCTGCGGGTGCAATTCACTAACCCAGACGGCACGCTCGTGGACTTCGGTGGCAGAGATCATTCCTACACGCTCTTTTTCGTTACGGACAAGAAGCGCGTGGAGCAAATTGCAATGTAAACAGCGTTATTTGCGAAGTCTTCGCTAAAAATAAAAAGGTACTCGTGTCTTATTACTACAACTTATAACATGAACGTTACAAAACGTGCTCGGGAAGATGACCCGATAGTAAAGACCAAGAAGAGGATTTGCCCAACGTGTACACATGCCGACGCGGCCGGCGTACAGTGCCTCACGCCTCAGCAGTACAAGTCCAAAAGTCGATCGTTTCATTTCTCTTGCTGCAGATCGCTCATGCCTTTCCCTCCAAATTGTGACGCATATCATCGAGGCCATTTTTAGAATGAAGAAGAAATGGACTGAGTGCGCAAGCGAAGGGTCTGCACGAAAGAAACAGCGTATCGAGCCGGAGCCGGATGCTGATACTCGATCATTGTTTAGTTTGGATTTGAATGAAGAATTTGAGAGGCTGCTGGAGATAGATGAGCAACTAGACATGGATGAACTACTCTTGAAGATTGACGTGGATGCATTTTTTGTGCCTTGGAGCGAGGCTCCTCCCCGGCTTTACCCTCTCGAGGGTGCGGCTAAGCCTCAGAGTGCGGCTAAGCCTCAGAGTGCGGCTCCTCCCCGGCTTTACCCTCTCGTGCGCAGTGTTGGAGGCATTGTGCCATGTTTTGTTGCAGATCTCATTAGGGAGTTGTACGTCAAAAACGTTTAAAAACAAAGCGCGTGGCTATAAAACTACGACAGTTACATCTTGAGGCCGCCTCAAATCCTCGTTCGCGAGCTCCTTCTGTTCGCGAAGGCGATTGAGCTGTTCAATGCACCACTCATCTCCAGTGCGTTTAACCCAAGCATGACGAGAGCCTCGGCGCTTCACACACTTATTGTTTCTACGAGCGCTCTTCTTTGTGCGTGTCATCACCCTCTTTTTTTTGTGCACGCATATCCTTCTCCTCATAAATTTAAAAAAAACCATGGGCGTAAAGGGACTAGCGGCCTTTTTGCGTCGCCGCTGCGCAGCTGCATTCGAGCCCGCGTGCCTCCGCAGCTTCGCAGGCAAGACCATCGCCGTAGACGCCTCCGTGCTGGCGTACAGATTTGCGTACCATCGCAAAGACGTAGGGAGCGCGGAGGAGCTGGTGCACGCCTTCCTCGCCCATAACCGGCGCTGGACGCGCACCTACCGGAGCAAGTGCATATACGTCTTTGACGGCCCGCGCCGCGTCGCTAAAGCGCACGAGACCGCGCGGCGTACCGCCAAGTCACAACAAAAACTCACAGGCCTTGTCTCTGAGCTGCACATTACCATCCCCAGCTGCATCGTCCATGTCGTGCGCTCTGAACCAGTGCCAGCGGCACTCGCAGAAGTATCCGCGCCAGCTCCGTCAGCTACACTCGCAACATTCGCACCAGCTCCGTCAGCTGTACTCGAAGCATTCGCGCCAGCTCCGTCAGCTGTACTCGAAGCATTCGCGCCAGCTCCGTCAGCTGTACTCGAAGCATTCGCGCCAGCTACGCAAGCTGTGCCAGCTACGCAAGCTGCGCCAGCTTCGCAAGTAGGCTGGGGAGACGAAGAGGGCGTGACGATCACCATGCTGGCCGGCAAGGCGCCGCTACGCGTAACAGAGTGCGACTTTGTGAGCATTCGCCACGCCTTTAGTACGAATGCGGTGCCGTTTTGTGTGGCGCCTGCGGACGCGGAGCGCACCTGCGCCTGGCTCAGCAGCGCAGGGTTGGCGGATATAGTAATGTCCGAGGACTATGACTGCCTCCCCTGCGGCGCTGCGGTGGTGCTGCGTAACGCCTCTTCCGCTGGCGCGGCACCTGAACTGCTGTACCTGGCGCGCGTGCTGGAGGCGTTAGATCTTACTCGAGAGCAGTTTGTGGACGTGTGCATCCTCAGCGGCTGCGACTTCACGCCGTACCTGCCGCGCATGGGCCCCGTCACAGCGTACAACGCCATCCGGAAGCACGGCACCATCGAGGCGTACTTCCAGGCTACAGGGCAATACCACGCAGACTTTGACTACATAGAGGCCCGCCGCTGCTTTTTAGAGGGTGGGGAGGTAGACCTGACATAACTCGATTAACTTAACACTACGGTTTCATCGTTACACCCATCGTAAAACAGCTGCTTCATGCACAGCAGGCCCGGCAGCATCTCCGTGTTGCGCAGTCCATGCAACACTTTGCCCAAGCAGCGTAGCCGCGCCTTTTGCGCCACCGCCTGACGTACGCCCGCCGTATCCACGAACACGTCAGGATTAAAACGCACAAAGATCACAGGCAGCCCCGCAAAATCTTCAAAAATTTGCCGCATCCGCTTGCACTCGCACGCCTCCGGGTAGGACGAATGCTGCTGTTCGTCTACTTCGACCACGATTTTGAACACGCCTGCGCGGTCCAACACAAAGTCGGGCCTGTAGCGAGAAGAGCACTCGCCCTGCACGCGGCTGTCGCGGGACTCAAGCGTCCATCTGGGTGCAGACCCCTCCTGCCGCGGCTCCGCATAGCGTAAAAACTCGTAAACCGCATCTTCTTTGCGGTGTCGAACAATGGTGTCTGTGCAAGTGCTGCAGCGCCCGTCCGAAAACAGCAGAAACTCAAACCCGCAGCCCGCGCAGCGCGCTTCAAAAAGAGCCACGTCTGTCGCCAGCGCGTGTGTCTCACACGTCACGGGCGGAAATCGACCAGAGGCTGAGTGCGTCGCCGCCTTGCGGCACTCAAGGCAACTTTGTACTATGAACTCGTTAGGCGCCCGATGCTTGGCACAGTGGATCTTACGCCGTATCGGCGTTCCGTAATAGGATCTTGTGCGGCATCCAGGTGCACAGCAGCGTTTGTTTTTAATGTCTTCCATGCCATCTTCAGCATGTTCTTTGCAAAAACGACCCGTGGTCGCGCCCGGTGTATTAAACACAGGCTGTCGCCTGCATCCCAATGTCTGGCAGCGCTTTGATATTACGTCTTCCATGCCATCTTCAGCATGTTCTTTGCAGAAACGAGCCGTGGTCGCGCCCGGTGTGTTAAACGTAGGATGTCGCTTGCATCCCAATGTCTGGCAGCGCTTTGATATTACGTCTTCCATGCCATCTTCAGCATGCGCTTTGCAGAAACGAGCCGT
>Ga0209542_10002089_pt1 | contig 45648 bp, 57 predicted proteins | sample RifCSPhighO2_01_FD_184028 | JGI IMG/M metagenome (GOLD analysis project Ga0209542, IMG submission 184028) | Soil microbial communities from Rifle, Colorado - Rifle CSP2_plank highO2_0.1 (SPAdes) (version 2) | ecosystem: Environmental > Terrestrial > Deep subsurface > Rock core/Sediment ...
CTCGCGATCGCCTTTATCCTTGAAAACATACATTTGGTCATTTACGATTTCATCGCTGCCTTTACTTCGATAAAGCTCAGCCGGCTCCAAAATAGAAGCGCTATATTCGGCATAGCCCGATTTTTCAGCGACTTCCCGCCAAACAGAAAAAATATAATTTTGCACCGCCATATCCTCGGGGTAAAAATCTCGGACGCCTTTATAGGGTTCTGTCGACAAACCGTCTTTCGCCATAATATGGATTATTGTAGCAAACCCCCGCCAAAAAGAAACTTGTAACAAATTTTGATTGGAAACGTTATATATCCAGTTCAAAGGTCGAATATAAATCACGTCGGCTGCCGAGCCCGCGGCCTTATGAACCGTGGGGCTCGGAAAAAGCCGTTTTGTTTAGAATCTGGAAAAAATTGGTATAATCGAAACATGGCCGAAAAAGAAATCCTGCCAAAAAATGAAAAAGAGGGAGTGGCGAGCCAAAGCTTGAATGCTTTATCTGACGAGGAAGTGTTCGCTTTATCTTTAAAAAACCCGGCTCTGTTCGAAATAATCGTCAACCGCTATAAGACGGCTTTTTTGCGCAAAGTCGGACATATTATCGCGCCAATTGGCGGCATTGATGGCGCCGAAGACGTGGTGCAAGAGGCTTTTGTAAAGATTTTTACCAAAAGCCGGCTCTTTACGTCTAAAGGCAAGGGGTCGTTTCGCTCTTGGGCTTACACAATTTTAATGAATACCTGTTTCAGCGCTTATCGTAAATCAAAAAGAAACAAAACAATCTCGATGGATGAAAATTTGGAAGTCTATGCCACTATTCCGGATATGAACCTGTCGGCTGAAGAAGACCGAAAACTTTCTTTGGATTTTATGATATCATTATTTTCACGATTGCCGGAAACCCTTAGGCGGACAGCCAATATGTATTTTATCAAAGGCAAAAATCATGAGGAGATCGCCGAGAGTGAGCATACTTCCGAGGGAACTATTCGGACCAGGATTCATCGCGCTCGGCTGGCCATCAAAAAAATCAATGACGAGATTTCAAACAAAGTGGGCATCTAGATAGAAACCGAAAGCCGTTTTTTAATAATTTTTAATGTTTATCATCATTCCAACAGAAAACTTAAATACCAGTTGCGATTTCAACTCCCGTTGTATGCGACGGGTCTATTCGGCTTATTATTTAAAAAAAATCTTAAATCCGATAACCCTTGAGATTTTTGGGTTGTTGGCCTTGACCGGAGCGGGAGCTTTTTTCGTATCTTTGAAATCAATACTTAAAAACTCTCCGGAAATCTTAAATTTGCAAAATGCCGCCAACTTTTGGCTGGGAGCTTTTTTAAATACGGAATGGTCAAACAAGGCCATTTTTTCTGGCGCAATCTTGATTTTAGGAGTATTGATCTTCCAAACATTGAGATTTCTCATTCCAATCGTTAGAACAGTCAGTAAAAATAGTCTAAGATGGGTAAGGCTGATCAGACTTAGACAAGCGGCTTAATTAAAAGTTTTTTGTTTATGCCACGCTTACTCTTTTTTAAAAAGAGCTTTTTATGTTGCCGAATTGAATGTTATAATTATAAGGAAAAGTCGAGTCCGGCCGGATGAATGGAAATATGTCCATCCCTTCGGACGGGTTTATTGGAGATTATTAAACAAAAAATTTCCATGAAAGCTCTTCATATGATTGCTTTCTGTCTTGTGATCATCGGCGGCCTAAATTGGCTCCTTGAGTCCTTTGGTTGGGGACTGGGAGGTTGGGTAAGTGCTAATTGGTGGGGAAGCCTGATGAAGATTGTTTATGTCCTTGTTGGACTTTCGGCAATCTATCTTATCTTCGAACACAAGAAGACTTGCAAGAACTGTGCTGCGGGGACGGGATCTTCCGATTCAGTCCACTCGATGTAACTGGTTTCTCTTTTCTCTAGAGACAAAAAATCTCCTAGCCGCGGCTGGGAGATTTTTTGTCTGTTAAGGTCTGACCTTAACAAACTACCCGGAATGCTTTTTAATGATGCTGTTATGAAGTTCATCGCCTTTATAATCACCGATAATCGCAATCTCAATATTGGGCCCGATATCCGGCAAATCTTTCATCAGTTTGACCGCGAGCTCTTTTTGATCGTAACCGAGGCATATCACATTAGGCGCCTCCCTTTTGACTATTTTCCAACTGCCGATGTTTTCATCGCCGGAAATCACTCTATCAGCCAGACTTTCGTCTTCCAATGTTTTAATGCGATTGGGTAGGGGAATCTTCGGCAGAGAACCTTTTAATTTTTTGACTGTCCCGTCTTTGGCGACAACGACTACCAATTCATCGCCATGTTTTTTCGCCTCGCGCAAAAAGAATCGATGACCATCGTGGATACCATCAAACGTGCCGAAAACTAAAACTTTTTTACTATTCAGCGACATTTTGTGACTTTTTAATTGGTTTTTGGAATTTCAATGCCTATCGTCACGCTCACTTGTCCATCTCCGGCATCCGTAATATAGACGCCGAACGTTCTTTGATCTTTTTTTGCCGAAAGAATAGTGCTTGGTCCGGCATTAACAGTCTGCTCTATGGTCCAACCGTTTGATGCAAGTTCTTTTTTGTAAAAATCCGTTACTTTCTGAGCGCTATCGGATGTAAAAAACATGACTGAAGAGCCCTCGGCGCCGGTTTGAGGATTGGACGAACCGGAATATTGGATTGTGGCATTCCCGTATTTGGGAGCATCGGCTGGCCAATTGTCGGGAAGCTTATTGCTGCCGACCGTCACCGAACCCTGCTCATTTGAGTAAGTGGCCGAGCCGTCAAAATTTCTATCTATATCTACTCCGGTAACAGACCGCATCGAGCTTTTTACGGCCCAAACGATGAGAACTAAAATAACAATGCCGACTATGACATACAATCCCTTTTTTGAGCCTTTATTGTCTTCGGCTTGTACTGGTTGATTTTCTTGATCCATATTTTATTAAAAATTAGCGCTTTACTAATGCCTGACATTATACTGGGTAATAAATGACCTTGCACTAGATGTTCGGGAATTTGGCCGATTGAGTTTTGAGCAAAGAAAAAACCGCCTACCTACCGAAGACGGTTCAATGCGTAAACGACAGAGCTAATTCTTGTCCAAAACAAGCGGGCCGTCGAGAAGGATAGTGCCGTTTTGAGGCATGCCGCCATGAAGAACAAACAATCGTCCGTGCTCATCGACATACCCACTGCCGCTGTAACCTTTGGTGTTTTTTGATTCAGCGGCAATCAAAGGGCGCTCTTCCCGCCCGGCTCGCCGGCCATAACCCAGAATCTTCACCGGTTTGCCGGTAATGAGCGACCGCAAATTTGTAACGCTCATTTTGCTTATAACGACAGAATTCGTAAATGTAATTTTCGCGTAATTATTTTCGGCATCGAGAAGCGAAAATCCTTTGATTTTTTTCTCTCCGCGCTCAATCGTCGCAACGACGGCATCACAACCCTTTAAGTCTTTGCTCGACAGCTCAATCTTACTGATGAAGCCGACAACGTTATTGCTCGATTTATTGGCTATCCGGATGCAATAACAAAGGTCTTCGCCTTTTGGAAAAATGTGTTCGCACACAATGACGCTGAAGCTACTGGCGCCGCTTTGGAAAGCCGTCCCGACACACGCGAAGGTGACCAGACCGTTGCTATAAGTGTAGATTGCGGCAGGGAATAGGCCACTAACGAGGTTGGCCTTAAGAAGACCCTCGAAGGGTTCAGGCAAGGGCGTCTGGATGTGATTGACGTAGGAATTTGTTTTTCCATCTGCTCCAACCGCCCGAGACGAGGCGACAATAACCATGAGTAGCGAGCAGAAGACTGCGCATGCGGTTTTCATTTATTTCAGGGGTATTGATTTATGTCAAATTTTGGACTTAAAACTGCTGATTCTAAAGATAGAACATTTTATAAGATTTGTCAATTCAGCCGTAATGGTTCAATGGCTTTTCTTTTCAATTCATAAATGTTTTGCTATCATACGCTTGCCCGTAATGTAGATATTACGAGTAGCCTCGTCATTTAATTTTTGCCCCGCAAAAATTATTATGGTCAGTGGCCCAGACAAAAACACTGCTCCGGGATAGCTCAACGGTAGAGCAATCGCCTGTTAAGCGATTGGTTGCTGGTTCGAATCCAGCTCCCGGAGCAGTGTTTTTAACGGGTAAAAATAGAGCGGCCGACTGCTCACCCGAACGTTTACGTGTAGCGGACGTTCGGGTTAAGCGGTTGGTCGTAGGTTCGAATCCTACACGGAAAACACCTGCGTGTTTTCCGTGTAGGATTCGAACGCCGGAGCGATATTTCGCTAGTAAGCGAAATCGCGAGGTGGTGCCCAGACAAAACTTTTTGACGAAAAAGTTTTAGTTGAGGGAGAAATTCCTACCTCCGGAGCCCTTAAAATCTTTTTAATTTGCAATGATTATTTCTGGTATCCGTTTAGGGTTCAGAACTTTTGTGATAATATTAAAAAATGAAACAATTATTTCTTACATCGGAAGTCAGCCTCGTTGCCAAAGATATTTCTAAAAAAATAAAAACCAGAAGTGGTAATTTAAAGACCGCCTACATAACCACTCCTCTTGAAAAAGGACACGAGCAAGATGATTTGATGTGGCATGAACAGAATAAAGAAACTATGAAAGAGGTTGGTTTTGATATATTTGAATATACTATTACAAGCAAAAACCTTCAAGATTTAGAGAGAGATTTATCTGATGTAGATGTAATTTACGTGGAAGGTGGAAGTTTGGTTCATATGTTAAATCAATCTCGTCTTTCGGGTTTTGATAACTTTATTAAAAAATTTACAGAAAGTGGAAATCCTTACATAGGAACAAGTACGGGTAGTTTTATTGTGGCACCAGATACTGAAGCCGGCCTATCACTTGAAAATTACATTGAAGATAATTTTAATACAAAAGGGATTGGGCTAGTTAATTTTCTTGTTATGCCCCATTGGGGAACAAATGATTTTAAAAATCACTATAAAACCATGCCTGAGACAATGTATCAAACAAAAACACCAATGATTATATTATCTGATAATCAGTATGTATGGGTTAAAGATAATTCATTTGAAATAATTGTTGTGTAGTAAAAATATCTAAATCTTTCTTTATTTTTTTCCAACTCATAGTTCTGAACGTGTCCAGCCTCCGGAGCCCTTAAAATCACCTTATTTTATAAAGTGATTTTCTGTTACCCCAAACGGGATTCGACCCGCACTTAAAAATAGACAGATGCTATTTTTCAAAATTCTTATCCCAGCGTTGACCCCCACCTTGTCCACCTTGAATATTATTATCCTGCATATACTGTCGCATCATTCCTTGCATTGGACCACGACGAATGAGGACGTCATTTAATCCGACACTGTCTATAAACCAACCACCGACAATAACTGCCAAAATAAATCCGATAATAACTATTTTGAAATTAACTTTGAAAGAAAAATCATATTTACGAAGCAACCAAATACCTACAACCAGCCCGACAATAGCGAGTACCGGCGCCCACCAAGGGAAACTAGAGAGTATTTGATCAAATCTATAACTTGCCATTGGACCATGTGTGCGCAAAGAAAATCGTATAAGTCCAACCAGAAAGACAGAAACTACTACCGAGGAGACAAGGCCCACAAAAGTAAGTATGGACCCAGCGATAAAATACGCTTTTGGTCGCATCTTTATTTTCTCCTCATGGATTTGGTCCATGATATTGTCGGCTATATTTTTTAATTCTTTTGACATATATGTTTCATTAATTTCTTTGCTCGACTCATTCGTATGGCGACCGTACCCATTGGAATCCTCAAAATATCACTTATCTCTTCGTATGATTTTTCATCCAAATAATACAAACTTAATGGCTCAGAATATATTAGTGGTATTGATTTTAGACATTTCTCTACATGTATCGCTGTTTCTTTTTGTTCAAATTCTTTTGTAATATCCTGTTCACTTTCAAAATCAAAGTCGTCTAGTATTGGCACTTCCTTTTTGGATTTTTTAACTGCATTCATCGCCTCGTTATGAACAATGCGATATATCCAACTCGAGAATTTCTTTTTGGTATTAAAACCATTGAGATTTATATATGCTTTTACAAGCGAATCCTGCACGATATGACTAGCTTTGTCGTTATCATAAACAAGATTTGCGGCATACCTCAAAAGCTTATTTTTATATCTCTCGATTATGACAGCATAAAGATCTCGATCGTTTGAGCGAACTTTTTCTACTATTTCTTCATCGGTTAATTTTAGAGTTTCGCTCATACTGGTATCTTATCCTATGTCGCTTGTATATACACCAAACCCCGACTGGCGTCGGGGTTTGGTTTTCAACTTATATTATATTAACGATTGAAATTTCTACCCATTCCCATACCACCCATCATACCACTGTCGTTTCTACCTGAACCATTTTGTAAGCCTAGTCCAAGTGCTTGGCGAATCTTTTGTGCCTCTGCTGTTTTACCTTGTAAAGCGAGATTGTGAGCTTCTACAAACTTGGCAAAGTTCGCTTCGGTGATGACTTTAGATGCCATACCTCGATTCTGCATAAGATTTTTCCATGCAGTGTAGTCCTTATTCTCAAATGCTTTGAGCATTGCCGTATGACGTTCCGTCGAGAAATTTGGACCCTGTACCGTAGGATCACCTCTGTAGGCAAGAGCTGAACCAGTAGAAATAGCTGTTACCCCCAAGACAAGCGCTAAAACCCCTAAACCTAATGTTGTTTTTTTCATATTGTTTTAGATTGGTTAAATTAATAAAGAAAGATTGATTTCTGTTTCTCTCAGCCTTTCTATCCTTAATACAATACGGGAGTTCTTTTTCTTTCCTTATCCTCTTTTAAGGAGCTATGAGGTAAATATAGAGCTCGAATCATCATCTCTGAAGAAAGCTCTAAAAAGCCCTTAAACTGCAAAACGCTTTTGATTTTGCGCCAGTTCGCAGTTCTGAACGTGTCCAAGAGCGGAAGTTACCAACAGAAAAACGCCAGAGATGGCGTTTTTCGGTAACTCCGAGAGGAGCGAGCCGACTGCTTTGCTTGCGACTGCGTCTGTGACCCGAGAAATTTCAGTTTTTATAAAAAGCGAACAAAGAGTAATCTCTGTCCGCATGTTACTGTTTAGCCATGACCGTCATAGCTGTCACCAACTTTCCAAAGTAATCGTAGTATTCTACGTAACGAGGCTCAACTGGACAACCTGCGCCCAGAGCCAGATTGGCCATTATCATCCTTTTGCTTCGCGTAATACTTGTCGCCGGCACACCGCAGGTATCTACTGAAGGGTTTTGATCAGATAACAAGGCGTTGATGATGATTACCGCGCCTCGCTTTGAGGAATTGGGGCCAGGGGCCAAAGCAGTCCGACCAATCTCTTGGAGTACTATTTTGGCTGACTTCGTCGACAAGCAATTCAAGAGGCGACAGAGGTACCATACCTCTACGCTCGTTAAATCGAGTTCGACATGGTGAGGCTCGGCAAGCAATGACTGTATTTCGAAGGTCTTCACCTGCGGCTACCGATATGGCGTCGGGATTAGTCGATGAGGAATGGCCCGGAATTGATTATTGAGGTTCACCGTGGCCCACATCCATGCCACACTGCTGACATCGATCCACCAGGTTTGAAACCCGGCCCTCGTTGCTTGCCGCAACCACTTGGAACCGTAACCCATTCCGTAGCCAACGGCCAGAATTTTCATACTGTCCGTAAGCCGGCGGTCTATGTCAGAATCGCGGGTAATACGCGCGATGACCATTTTCATGTAGCCATCGGCGAACTTCCCAAATTGGGCGTTCGCTTTTCGAGCTTCAGTGGGGCTTAACCCTTTTGCTTTATTTTCCTTTGGAATGAAAGCGAGGGGATCTGTGAGCCTTTCATTCCAGAAGCGCTCCAACTCGTCTTGTTTGGCCAGAGAGAGAGGCTTTAAAGCCAGACGGCCTTTTGTTTTTGTATTCATACAACATCTTTCTATCTAAACAGAATTATGCATGAAAATCCTTGTAATGCAATGCGCGTGATGCGATTGATTCGGGCCTCCGAAGTTAAATATTGACCTAACGCTACCAGCGTGATAATAATCCCATGCGCACTTGCCCTCACTGCCGCTAAACACGTCCAACAATGTGTAATAATCCGCGTTTTCAAACGGCTTAATTAATATGAATAGAGCATGTGTCGAATTATAAAATTATTAAATTTTTTTAAAAAAAATGGCAACTATAATTAATACCCCTCCGAATACGACCGAGTCCGACAACAGTTCGGGGTGGGCGATAGCCGTCATTATTCTGCTCGCGGTCATCGGTGTTGGAATATATCTTTGGTTCAATTACCGGCCCGCCCCTGCGGAAAATAGCGGGGACACCAATATAAACGTAACACTCCCGGTAGATACACCTGATAAAATCGACACCTCTGCGTCACAGTAACTTCATCTTGTAAAAATTTCAGTTGGCTATGATACAATTAATCGATGGACACATTACTTAAAGCCGATATTTTCTTTTTTATCGCTTCTCTCGCTACGATCGTATTGGCAATTTTAGTTACCATTCTTCTGTTTTACTTAATCAAGGCCGGAAAAAATCTTTACAGACTTTCAGAAGCGCTTAAGAGCAACTTTAAAGAATCGGAGGAGTTTATTGTGGAACTTCGGGAGCGTTTGGAAGATAACATCGTTTTCCGGCTATTTTTCCCGCCGTCACGAAAAAGACGACGAACTATTATTAAAGATGATGATAAGAAATAATCACTAATAAATTTATAATGAAAAATAAAACAACCAAAAAAGGCTCGGGAACATTAAAGTTGGCCATTCTCGGCGCCAGTCTTGCCGCCGCAGCGGCAGGCGCTTACTTTTTTTTCGGACCCAAAGGTAAAAAGCACCGAGCAACGACGCGGGCTTGGGCTATAAAAATGAAAGGCGATATCGTAGAAAAACTTGAGAGGGCGAAGGACGTCAGCGAACCTATTTACAATAAAATCATCGATTCCGTCGCTTCGGAATATAAAAAAGGGAAAAAGGCGAGCCAGGAGGAAATTGTCGCGTTAGCGCAAGATTTAAAAAAACATTGGAAGGTAATCCGTGGCGGAGCGCAAACTTTCAAACACGATGCTTTGAAAAGCGCGAAAAAAATCGCGAGACCTTAAATAAACATCCCGCCCCGCCAAAAAGCGCCGGTTCCTTGTATATAAAAACCGCGGAAGAAAATCTTCCGCGGTTGTCGAACTAACAGCTCTATTCAATTCTGGCTAGCTAACCGCCGCTGACCACTTGTTCCGGCGAAACAACATTAGTCCGGCCAATGGAGCCGCGAGCATCAGCGCCGTTGATCCTTTGTCCGGAACTGACGCTGTAGACGAAACAAAGGTGACCTTTGCGCTCCCGATGAGTGGAGTCGACAGATCAAGCGTATAGGTGCCGATGAAGTCAAACGGCGTCTGACCAGTTAACGCGGCAATCTCGGCGTCAATGGTTGCTTGTTCAGTTCCGGGAGGAACAGGACCGCCGCCTGGCCACCAGGCGTTGCCACTGCCACGGCCGACGAGACCATCCACAAGCTGAGTGTTCAACCCGCTTGTTATAAACGTATCGTCACCACCGCCCCAGGTATTATCAGCGCCGAAAAGCACGCCTTGGTACCCGACGCCGTAGTTGTAACTGCCGGGACCGAACCCGAAGTCAAGCGTATTGCCCGGATCTGTTGAGTCGCCGACAAATGACAGTTGGCTGATCGAGAATTGCTGCCCTTTACCGTCGATTGTGAGACCGAAGAGCAACCGATTGCCGTATTCACCGGCAAATGCCGCTCCGTAATCACCGACAGGATCCGCTGATCCCTTCCAAGAAGGGAAGCTCGTAACGAGATTCTCGGAAACCGACATCGTCGCTCCGGCCTGTTGGTAATACGAAGGCGTCCCCGGAGTGCCGGCTGTCGCCGCGCCATCGTAGAGAGCGTCGACGGCATTTACTTGCCAAGCCGGATAACCTGCGCCGCCGAATCCGTTTGGTCCGCTGGCGGGAATGACAGTAATTACAGGCTGTTCGACGGCTTGAGCCAGCGTGGTCGCGAGCGCAATAATCAATGATGTGAGAAGGAACTGTTTTTTCATTATGTATCAGTGTGGTTTGGTTTTTTCTGTATATCCAGAGCAACTTAGCCCTAGATTCCGGGCATAAGGCTATCACAAGTTTTTAAAAAGTCAATTTAAAAAATTATGGTAAAATAGCCCTATGAAAAAAATTTATATCATTTTCGGCATAGTGGTAATTTTAATAATCGTAGCGGTTTGGCATAAAAACTCTCCAAAAATCGTTCCCCTGGCCGCTTCTTATAAAGATGCGACATATATAATCGACGGGAAAAGCGTTACCCTAAAAAATGGATTGTCCGAAACAGAAATTCCCGATTCCGACGCAAAAGTGGTGACTCGCTACTTCGGCAATGAAGTAAAACATGATCTTGACGACGATGGCAGGAAGGATATTGCTTTTCTTTTGACGCAGGAAACGGGAGGAAGTGGCACTTTTTTCTATGTTGTGGCGGCTTTAAATACAACAAAAGGTTATGTCGGTTCGCAAGCGCTCCTTTTGGGAGACCGGATTGCCCCGCAGACGACCGTAATGGATGAAAGAGATGACCGAAAAAATGTCATCGTTGTCAATTATGCCGTACGATTGCCGGGCGAACCTTTTACCGCCAGGCCCTCATTAGGTAAAAGCATCTGGATAAAGCTCGATCCGAAGACTATGCAATTTGGCGAAGTGGCGCAAAGTTTCGAAGGCGAATCCGACCCGTCCAAAATGACGCTCGGCATGAAAACTTGGAATTGGGTAAGAACGACTTACAACGATGATATGGAAATAAAACCGAAAGTTGAAAATAAATTCACTTTAACATTCAAAGGCGACAAAACCTTTTCCGCCTCAACCGATTGTAACGGCATCGGCGGGGAATACGCCGCGAGCGGAACTAAAATCTCATTTGATAAAATGATATCGACAAAGATGTATTGCGAAGGCTCGCAAGAAAGCAGCTTCTCGAAAATGCTTGGCGAAGCGGAAAGCTATCATTTCACATCAAAAGGGGAATTGATCTTGGAATTGAAACTGGACAGCGGGTCTATGATTTTCAGATAAATTTAATTTCTTTATATATCGATTGCCGATATCTATTGACATTTTAAAGAAATAATGTAGTGTTCTTAAAAGAACGCTCATTGAAATGAGCATGTTTTTAAGGGTTCAAACCGGACTTTGGAAAAAGTCTAAAACACAGACGTACGGAGGCTAAAATGAGAATGCTAAATACCTGGCTAATCATAGCCGGCTTCACCCTCTCTGCCGGTACCGGGGGCGCTTTTACAATTGCGCTGCCATCGGTTACTCCCGCAGAGTTGCGGTCGCTTGACCAACCCGAAACAACGTCCACTAACGCCGTTGTCAGGCTGATTGTAAAACCAATCATTTCGCAGTGGCCGGAAATCAAGCGATTTTACACAAACCATAACATCAGGGTCGTCAAGACCCTTTCGTCAATCGGCAACTTCCAAATCGTGGAGGTGCCGGTCGTAAAAAGCAACCTGTTCGAACTTCCCGAAACGTTGAAGCTTTTCAGTTCGATCGAATCGGGAATAACTCCCTCATTCGATGTTCGTCCCGACGGAACAAGAGCAATCGGATACGGCAGGGCAGTAAGCCTTCCGACTTCCGATCCATTATTCGCTTTCAGCGAAGACCACTTCGTTCCGTACGATTCCTCAACGGCGGTGAAGACCTTTCAATGGTCTATCACCAACTCCGGTCAATCAATCCAAGCCTACCAAAGATTCCAAGATGCATGGGTGCCTTACCTCGGTCGCCAACCGGAACCTGCAGGTACGAACGCGAGCCTTCATGTGGCCGAAGCTTGGCAAATTCGCGATAACGCAAAAGGTATCAGACTTTGCATCATCGACAGCGGAATTGCCGAAAATAATCCTGACCTGCCGCTTGATTCCGTGCTTTTGCACGACGCGGGGGGGGATCCAGTTTGCTTTTCAGCCTCATCGACCTCACGATTATCGGGTTCACCGATGAATATCACTTCCAACGTCTTAGCCGACATTTTCGATCGGTCGGGACATGGTACGGAAATGGCCGGCTTGGCGTGCGCCGTTCGGGATAATGGGATAGGGATAAGCGGAATCGCGCCAGGCGCCGATCTTTTGGTCGCCCGCATGGCCTCATTCTCGCTTGACGAAGCGATTGCCTCTATCGATTGGGCGATTGAAAACAAAGCCGATGTAATCAACTGCAGTTGGGGATTCGATGTTGATTCGCCCGTGCTCCGCTCGGCAATTGAAGCGGCGGAACATGCTGAAATTGTACTCGTTTGCGCGGTCCTCAATGCGCCGTTTGATTATGACACCGGCGTTGAAGATTACCCCGCCCGATACAAAAGATCTCCCTTGTATTATGGAGGGTTCGGCAATATCGCCGCTGTCTGCTCGACAATGTCTGACGACAGGCTGTTCCCAGGGGGGACTGGATGGGGTAAAAACACTGTTGATTTCGGCGCGCCAGGCAGGCGTTTGCCGACAACGGGAATTGGATCCCTGCCATTCAAATCAGTTAGCGGAACATCGGTGGCAACGGCTCAAGTTTCAGCCTGTCTTGCCATTCTGAAAGCCGAATACCCCGCGGAATCTGCCGCAGGGCTGATTGACCGCCTTCTGCAGTCAGCTGATCCGGTGCCGTCGCTTGCCGAAACTACGATATCCGGCGGTCGGGTAAACCTCCACAAAGCCCTGCTCTTTGGAAGATCGGTTTCAAAACCGGGTATGTTAAGGTTTAGTTTTGTCCATTGACACAGTAACCTCAGCCGACAGCTTTGCTGTCGGCTTTTAATTTACAAAATGATATAATAATTATAGTAAAAGTTTATAAATTAATTTTAAAAAAATGGACACGCCAAATAATAATAGCCCGATAAACACGCAAGTTGATGCCCCTAAAAAAAATACTTTGATGGCGGCATTAGCCTATATCGGCCCCTTGGTAATTGTTTCCTTTATTGTCGCCAAGGATGATCCGTTCGTAAAATTCCACATCAAGCAAGGACTCGTCCTGTTTGTTATCGAAGTTATCGTCTGGATACTCGGCATGATGTTTTATCCGCTTTGGTCGCTTCTGCAATTAGTCAACTTAGCCACCTTAATTTTGGCGATTGTCGGGATAGTCAGAGTCACTCAAGGCAAAGAAATGGAACTGCCTCTGGTTGGGAAATACTCGAGTTATTTTAAATTTTAGTTTTAACCTCTCAAAACAAAAATCGCTCCGTCTTTCGACGGAGCGATTTTTGTTTAAAGCTGATTTTAAGCGCGCTTTACGTTAACAGCATTCAATCCTTTAGGTGATTCCTCGGTCTCGAAAGACACGGCATCGCCTTCATGAAGGTCTGAAAACTGAACACCAACAAGTGAATTGCTGTGAAAGAAAAGATCTTTCGCCAATCCTTCTCCGGTGATAAAACCGAAACCTTTGTCAGTGAGCTTTTTTATTGTTCCTGTCATCTATTTGATTCGCTAACTTTATAAATACAAACGAACTCTATGTTTTAGAAAATCGACATATTTTCAAGCCATAAACTTCTTTGTTCTAATATCCTATCAAATATCATTAATATTGTCAAGTATCAAAAAATATGTTGACAAAACATCATATTTGGCTAGTCTAGTCAATGGAAATCAGTCAGCCGGAAAATCCGGCCAAAAATGAAAGGAAATGACATGAAAAAGGGCACCAAAAAGGCCGGTTTGACTTACAACGGCGTTTACACCGCCATAATCACACCGTTCAAACTTGAGCCGCCACGCTTAAAACCGACGCTGGACCTTGAGAAATTGAGCGTCCAAGTCGAACTCCAAGTTAAAGGCGGCGTAGACGGCATAGTGCCGGTCGGCACGACCGGCGAATCAGCCACTCTCAACTTCGAAGAGCACCTCCTGGTGATAAGGCAGGCCGTAATATTTGCCGCCGGCCGAATAGCAGTCTTGGCGGGCACAGGTGGAAACTCGAACGAGGAAGCGATTCAATTGACCCGCGCCGCCGAAAAGGCCGGCGCCGACGGCTCGCTTCAAGTGGCGCCATATTACAATAAGCCGACCCAGGAAGGGCTGTTCCAGCACTTCCGGGCCGTAGCCAAGGCCACCGGATTACCGATCATTCTCTACAGCATCCCGAGCCGGTGCGGCGTTGAAATCGCCGTTGACACCGTTTGTCGGCTGAAAGACGCCTGCAAGAACATTGAGGGTATCAAGGAAGCCGGCGGCGATCCGAAGCGGGTGACGAAACTTCGGCAAAAATTGGGCGAGGATTTCAGCATCTTCTGCGGCGATGACGATCTGACTCTGCCCTTCATGTCGCTCGGCGCGGTCGGGGTCGTCAGTGTCTTGTCGAATCTTTTGCCGAGAAGAGTCGCTGATATGGTTGATTACGCCATCCGTGGCGGTTACCACGAGGCGCGTGCCATTTTTGAAATCGATTTGGCGCCAATCATTCCGCTTCTATTTGTCGACGGCAATCCATCCGGCATCAAAAAAGCCATGGAACTGGCAGGTCTAGACAGTGGGGAATTGCGGCTGCCGCTTGTACCGGTCAGCCAGAAAACGTGCACAGCCCTTCGTAGGGTGATAACCAAACTCAATCTCATCGGAAAAGCTCATTCTTAAGACGAACATTTGTTCGTCTTTTTTTCTTTACTATGCATTCTTTCTTGCAAACCAGCTTAATTTGTGCTATCATATCGGCCGTTTTGCTTGCTCAAATTTGCCAATATAAATGAAATGAATATGGCTCAAAAAACACAGACCGCCGACAACCGCCCCCCACACCGACAAGGAGATCCGTTTCCCGTTCATAGGACGAACCTTGGCGCAGCCGAAAGGCCGCTTCAAACGTTCAGACGAATACCGGACAATACTCCGCTCGGCAACCGCTGGAGGCAGAGACTCCGGCAAATAGGGGCGGCGAGTAGCGCCCTTAATGACTGAATCTCGAGTACATCTTTCGTCTATCGCTCCGAATCCTTCGGAGCGATTTTTATATACACATTTATATTTTTCATTAAGCCTATATTTTGCTAAAATATAGAAAATGAAAGTCTTTGAAAATAGAAAGGGTTTCACTTTGGTGGAAGTCATCATCAGTGTTGCCATATTCGTTATCGTCGGTCTAACAGTCTATCAACTCGTGATTTCGATAATTAGGGGCATCCGCTTTTCGCGGGAAGAAATCGTCACGGCCTCTCTGGCCGATCAATATATAGAAATTGCCAGAAATTTGCCTTATTCTCAAATAGGCACAATAAGCGGGAATCCGAATGGTAATTTGCCAGATTTGGCGAATCCTCTAAATTACAATTTCAATGGCGCCGAATACCAAATTTATTATGCGGTAAGCTATGTAGACGATCCTTCGGACGGCACGATTTTAGCCGGTACCGATTTTGCGCCAAACGACTACAAACAACTGAAGCTTTATGTCACAAATTTGGCGGCAAATAAAACTAGCAGTTTTCTGACGAATATCGCGCCGAGGGGACTCGAAGATATCGCGAGCGGCGGGGCGTTATTTATTTCAGTTATAAATGCGGCCGGGAATCCCGTTCCGGGCGCCTCGATAAATATAACCAATACGGCTGTTATCCCGAATATCAATCTGACAAGAACAAGCGGCCAAGACGGCAACTGGATAGAAGTCGGGTTGCCAAATAGCGTCAATAGTTATCATATCGTTGCAACAAAAAACGGCCACTCGACAGATCAAACTTATCCGATTACGGGTGGCAACCCAAATCCGGTAAAACCTGACGCAACGATTTCAAACGGCCAAGTCACTAAAATCAGCTTCGCCATTGATTTTTTGAGCGATTTGACTTTCAACACCTTTGACAGGTTGTGCGCGCCAATTCCCTCCGTAGGAATAAAAGTGACCGGAGAGAAGCTCATCGGCTTGCCGGACATCCTTAAATTCGACCACAACTACACATCTGACGCTAACGGCCAAGTTCCTCTCAACAATATTGAATGGGACGTTTACACGCCCACTTTGCTCGGCTCAACTTATCAAATTTACGGATCGTCACCTATCCAACAGGTCAATTTACTTCCCGATACCAACCAGACTTTCACCTTGATCTTGGGACCGGTCACTTCGCACAGCCTCTTAGTGATCGTCAAAGATGCTTCGACAGGAACCCCGATTGAAGGAGCGACCGTCAGGCTTGAAAAAACCAGTGCGATTGATATTACAAAGATCACCGGCGGAAGCGTGTTAAGCCAGAAAAGTTGGATGGGCGGTCCGGGACAGGTCGCTTTCATAGACCCTACAAAATACTTTTCCGATGACGGAAACATCAAAAACACCGGGTCGCCGGCGGGTTTACGACTCAAAAAAATCGGCAGTAAATTTGCCAATTCCGGCCTTGTGGAGTCATCGACCTTTGATACCGGCACAGCCTCGACGACCTACACCACGATAAACTGGCAGCCGACATCCCAAGACCCAACGACCAGCTTGAAATTTCAAATCGCTACGAATAACGATAATGCCACCTGGAACTTTGTCGGACCTGACGGCACCGCAAATTCTTATTACACGGTTTCCGGAACTTCAATCAGCACGGTTCATAATGAAAACCGATATTTTCGTTACAAGGTATTTTTATCCAGTACAAACGGCGCAAAAACTCCGATTTTAACCAGCCTTAACATTAACTATGTTTCCGGCTGTTTTACGCCGGGCCAAGTGATGTTTGAGGGCGTTCCATCATATGCCGGTTATGAAGTCACAGTGTCCATGCCCGGCTACCAAACTCAAAATATAACCGGCCTGACTATAAGCGGCTATCAAGTTATTCAAGTTTCTTTGAGCCCTTAATTATATGAAAAATATCGGACTTCCAATAAAGCAGGCAGGCCATACCGCCCCAAGAGGTTCCATCGGATTTACTCTGGTTGAATCCATTATGGCTGTTGCCGTTTTTATTGTGCTTTCTATCGGAGTCAGCACCGTGACTTTAACTATCATGCGAAGTTACCGCCAGCAATCAGCTTCTTTAACCAACGTCGATCAGGCCACCATCGTCGCCTCAAGATTCACCAATGAGCTTCGAAACGCCTCATACGGAAATGACGGCGCTTATCCCTTAAATTCGGCCGGCCCGGCCGAGATAGTTTTTTTCTCGACAGTCGGCGCGGAACCGAATCAATCCAACCGCATCCGCTACTACCTATCCGGAACATCTCTGTATAAAGGAATAACTGCCCCTTCAGGCAGTCCGCCTTCATATGATTTAGGCTCGGAAACGACAGATTTGGTCCAAAACAGTGTAATCAATTACGCTACAACCAGCATACCTTTATTCTACTATTATGACGGCGATTATGGCGGGAGCGGCAATCCTTTAAGCCAGCCTGTTAACATTAACGATGTTAAATTTGTCAAAATAAATTTAATTGTTTTGAAACAGCCGGGAATAAGCACCACGACGAGCTTTAATCTTAATACCGGCGCAACATTGAGAAACTTGAAAAATAATCTCGGAAATTGACATGAAGCTAAAAAATCGAAAAAATCCCGGTAGTATATTTGTTTACCTTATAATCATCGTTTCTTTATTCGCAATGATGCTTTTTCCCGTGATTTCCAACGTTACAACGGAAATCAAGTTGATAAGATCAAAGGTTATAAGGGAATCGGCTCTTCAGATAGCTGAAGCCGGTATAAATTATTATCAGTGGCGATTGGCCCACTTCCCAACGGATTACCAAGATGGCACAGGCATGGCCGGGCCTTATGTTCATGATTACAGTGATTACGATACGGGTGTCACAATCGGCCAATATAGTCTGGAAATCACACCGCCTGCGATCGGTTCAACCATTGTGACAATTAAATCAACCGGCTGGACAAATCAGGATCCCGGAATAAAAAGAGTGATTACCGCAAAATTTGGCACGCCATCGCTTGCCCTTTATACTTTTTTAAGCAACGATGTCATTTGGATAGGCGACACGGAAACTGTGGACGGCCAGCTTCAGGCCAATAACGGCGTCCGTTTTGACGGGATTGGCAACGCGCCGATTCAATCGGCAAAACTGACTTATATTTGCTCGACTTCTCAAGGCAGTAATTGTCCGGCTCTAAAAAACGGTGTCTGGGGAACGGCTTCGGCGGCCGTTCAGGCTTTTTGGCAATTTCCGGTTCCGGCTGTCGATTTTTCCAGCGTAACCGCCGATCTTTCCGGAATTAAAAGCGACTCGCAAGAAAACGGCATTTATCTTCCTCCTTCAAACGCTCAGGGCTATTCGCTAGTTTTCAATTCCGACGCCACAGTCAGCATCTATAAGGTAACCAGTTTAACTACTCCCCACACGGGCTGGGACGTAAACGGAGATACCCACAACGAATCGACGGATTATTCAAGTCGTGATTTAGAGTTTACCGTAGCCTTGCCTCAAAACGGCATAATCTTTGTGGAAGATAATTCTTGGGTCGAAGGCGTCGTCAATGGCCGAGTGACCGTAGCTGCCGCCACTTTGCCTTACAATCCGACAGCCGCGCCGACAATTTACATTCCAAAAAACATTACTTATCCGGTAAAAGACGGCACGAGCGTCTTGGGATTGATCGCTCAAAAAGATATTGTGGTCACTTACGCCGCTCCAAATAATCTGGAAATCAACGCGGCGATGATCGCTCAAAATGGCAGCGCTCAATTTTTCTATTATCCAAATAATATCAAGAGCAGTATTACGATTTATGGAACAATCATGACTTACGGCCAATGGACTTGGAGCTGGGTCGGGGGCGGGGGTGGGATTATTTCGGGCTATCCTTACACTTATAACAATTATGACAGCAATCTGTTGTACAGCCCTCCGCCTTCTTTCCCAGTGTCAACAAAAGGTTACCAATTATTAAGCTGGATAAGCGATTGACCTAAATGAAATTATTTAAAATTTTTACAATTTTGATATTAATCATAGCGATAAGCTATGCCGGGGAGGCCTTGGCGGCAAAACCGAACCCCTTTGACAGCCGGACGCTTCAGCCAATGCCAATTCCTGATATCCGTCCAAATATTTCCGAGAGTGTTAACTATAATCCCGAGCAACTCAAGAAAAATTTTTCCCCGCAAAACCCGATTGGTCAGAACACTGCGGTACAAGGAACAGCCGAACCGTCTATCGGACGTTCATCAGGGTTTAAATTTTCCCCGGTTGTTCTGATTTGGATAGTAATAATCACCCTTATAGCCGGATTATCGATCCTAGCCATACCTCTTCTAAAATCAAAAAGATAGTTCAAGATTTCGGCCTTTTGTCGGAAACTCTCAATTTAACGAAAAAAACAGAGCCTTTATTTAATCCTCCGGACTCAGCCCAAATCCGGCCGCCATGCTTTCTGACTATTTCTCTTGCCACAGAAAGACTTAGACCCATACCCTCCGGCATCGCGATTTTTGCTTCGGCGCTTCGCCAAAACCTTTTAAACAACTTATTCTTATCGCCAAATTTGATGCCGAGGCCTTTATCTTTAAAACTCAAAATCACGAATCGGCCGTTTTTTTTCAAATCAATATCAATTTGGCTCCCTGAAGGGGAATATGAAATGGCATTTTCAATCAAGATATCTATAACCGATTGGATTTTTCTTTTATCAATTATGACAAGTGGGATATCCGGATCGGAGGTGACATTAAATTCTATGCCTTTTTGATGAGCTTGATCCCCAAATTTTGCAATCGAAACATCGATCATATCGCGAGGCCAGGCAACTTCAAAGGCATACTGAAGAGAACTATCAAACTTAACCATCCCGCTTAAGGCATCGACAATATCCCCGAGCCGGCCGGAGACGACCTCCAGCTTTTTGACGACTCTCATCCGCTCTTCATAAAGCATCTCGCCTTTCAATGAATTCACGAGCCATTTGATCGCCGTAATCGGGGTGCGAAATTGATGGGTGGCAATAGTTAAAAATTCATACTTAACTTGATTGATCCTTTTTTCCCGGCGATAAAGAACGTAGCCTAAGGCTGCCAGAATCAACAAAGAGATTTTTAAAATTAAATCATTTTGAAAATAAGGGTAAAAACCTTCTAGGTATTCATGGAAGTGATTTACAGCCCCAATTAACAACAATAAAAGAGTTGTCGAAAAGTAAAAGACGGCAGTCTTAAAATTTTCCATATCGTGATTATACTCCAAAAATCTGTTATAATAAACGGGATGAATAAGAAAATAAAACACGCAAAAAAGAAACATCGAAAGAAAGCCGGCAAAAAAGTCACTCTTAGATAATGAGCCTGATAAAAGTCAGAGTTTATCCTGATAGTGACAAAGAAAAAATTCAGAAAAATTCTGATGATTTTTATAGTGTCTATTTGCGCGAACCGGCTAAAAAGGGGATGGCGAATCGCCGACTGCTTGAAATTTTAAGGGAAACAGTCCAGCCTAAGCCAAAAAGAATAAAAATAGCAAGCGGACACACTTCACCATCTAAAATTATTGAGGTAGAATATTGATATGAGAAAAATAAAAACAACGAACATAATTTTAGATTCGAACATTGAGGATTATCTGGATAAAAGGCTTGAGGCTTTGGAAAAATTTGTTGACTCTTCAAACCCGACATTTTTGGCAGAAGTGGAGCTTGGACGAACAACTAAACATCATCAGTCAGGGGATATTTTCCGGGCAGAGATCAACATAACGATTGACGGCAACGCTTTTAGAGCCGTATCGGAACGTCCTGATTTAATGACGGCTATTGACGATATGAAGGATGAAATCATCAATGAGCTCCGTTCTTACAAAGGCCGCCGCCAGTCGCTTGTGAGGAGAAGCGGTGCTAAAATAAAAGCATTGCTTAGAAAGTTTTACAAATAAAATAAAAATATGACTTTTTGGGAAAGACATAGACAGGTTATTCTCGTGGTAATCGGCCTAGTGATAGTGGCCGGCATTATTTATTATTTTGGAAATAAAAGCATGATAAAAAGCGAAGCCCTGGCAAACGCCTCGATTAGAACCTCGGTTGAAAGTTTTATCGGAGCATCAATCGTCACTAATTATGGAAATATAGAGATGGAATTCTTTCCGGAAAAAGCGCCGAACACTGTAAAAAATTTCATCAAATTGGCTCAAAGCGGATTTTATAATGGAACGAAATTTCATCGAGTGATAAAAGATTTTATGATCCAAGGAGGAGACCCGAACTCAAAAGGGGATGATAAGACCCTTTATGGCCGAGGCGGACCAGGCTACAAATTTGCCGATGAAATGAACGACGTTCCTCTTGTTCAAGGAATTGTCGCGATGGCGAACTCCGGGCCAAATACGAATGGCAGTCAGTTTTTCATAATAACCGCAGCCTCAACTCCGTGGCTTCAAGGCAAGCATACGGCATTCGCGAAAGTGGTGGCGGGAATGGATGAGGTTCTCCAAATAAGCATGCTGGAAAAAGATCAAAATGACGTCCCTCTCGAACCGGTGATTGTTGAGAAAATAAATCTAAAATAGATTAAAGTTTCAAGCCGTAAGGCTGTAAAAATTAAAAAAGCCGCGAACATAATTTGTCGCAGCTTGTGCTTGATTAACAGAAAAACCTAGCCCGGCCTCACAGTTGGATTGGGGATTTCCTGCCGTCTAAAACTCTCAATTTGCTTGAGTACCATATCCTGGCCGATTTTTACGCCAAAAGCGAAAACTTCAAAAAGACACTCGTTTACGCCTTCTACAGTTTCATCAGCTTCAGTCAACGAAGCCAAAATGTTAGCAACCCTCCCATTAGAACAAGTCTCGAGGAAACAAAGCACGGAAGGTTCGTCTGTGATGCCGTCGCCTTGTTTTGCCACATAATCTTCATATGCCCCCTTAGTCTCATTGGTTGCATTGAAAAGTATTGGCATACCGTCAGTCTTTGTGACCTGAATCGCAATATTTGGAGCTTTAATAACAATCCATTTTCTTACGTTGTTCATTTACTTCCAAACAAGACATTACCATAATAACTGCATACCTGTCAATTTTCTAAATCCGTTAAGTAATTTTTCAGATTTTGCCGTGTCATTTTTAATTTTTATTTTTATATTTACTTAATTCCTCTCAAAAAATCTTCATACCTCATCTCCTTCTTGCCTTCAGGAATAACTTTGAGGGGAACGAATTTACCATCGTTAAATTCAGCCTCGGTGATTTTTACCCTGATATTCTTGTCTTTATGCTTAACAAAAAAGAAAACGCCTAGAGTTGAGCCTAAAGCTTGATAAGTGAGCCATGATTTTCGGTTATCTTCTAAATTTATCTCGCTATCCTTTTTATCAAATTTTTTGGTAAACGTGGCCTTTGAATCATCTTGCGGCTTTAAAATTTCTCCTTTCGCTAATTTCGGAAAATTCTCTATAAAAAGTTCCGTACCTTTGGTAAATAAAAAATCACCCAATCCGACAAAATTACTCTTTGTTAACGGATTATTTTGAAAATTGAAAATTGAAAATTGAAAATTTTGCTGTGCCAGTATTTCCCCGTGGTCCACTTCTTCATCCATCTTTATCACCGTAACCCCGACCTCTTTTTCATCGGCCAAAATCTGCGATTGAAGAGGGGAGGGGCCGCGATATTTTGGCAGAAGCGATGGATGGATATTAAATGAGCCGAACTCGGGAATATCCAAGACTTTTTTGGGAATTATTTTGCCGTAGGAAGAGACCAAGGAAAGTTGTAAGTTGTAAGATTTAAGTTTGAAGATAATACTGTCATCGAATTTATCTGGTTGAATAAAGTCGATTTTATTTTCAATCGCCCAGAGTTTGGCCAAAGACGGTGCAAGCTTCATACCTCGGCCAGATGGGGAATCTGGCAAGGTAATAATCAAGGACGGAAAAAATCCGTTTTTTTTCAAAGTGTCTAAAACCACCACTGAAAATTGCGAACTGCCGAAAAAAACAAAATTATCAAAAGGATGCGACATAAAATTTCTAATTATTCTAATTGCTCTAATTTCTAATCAAATCCCAATGACAAATATCCAATGTCCAAAATAAAGCTTTTGTTTTCTTTTTAGGATTTGGTGCTTGGACATTTTTTTAGGTCAATTAGGTTAATTAGGAATTAGGTTAATTATCTATTCTTTTTCTTCCACTCCTCTCGCTCCTTAGGTGGCAAGTCGATGACATCGGTCGCCTTATCAATAAAAAGTTTTCCTTCCAAATGGTCGGTCTCGTGCTGGAAGATTTGAGCCAAGAGACCGCTTCCGCCACGCTTAATCTTTTCACCTTTTTCATTATAAGCTTCAACTGTCGCTTTGGTAGAACGTCTGACTTTTCCGTATAAGTAGCGAACGCTCAAGCAACCCTCTTCCATAGATTTAGTTTCCTTGGAAAGTTTGGTGATTTTCGGATTGATAAAAATTTGGTCTTCCGGCATTTTCTCATCTTTTTTGTTTTCACTTTTACTTTCCACCTTAGATTTTACACTCTCTTTTTTCATTATATTGAAAGCCCGTCCGGCGACAACAAAAATCCGCAGATTCACGCCGATTTGGGGCGCGGCGATAGCCACCGCGTCCGGTTCGCCGTGCATCGCCTCTTTCATATCAGCGATTATTTTATGAATTTTAGGCAAAGCAATATCGCCAACCGGCACTTCTTCCGATTTTTTCCTTAAAATTTTATCTTCCTTTTGAAGGATGGGGACAGTCATATTTCTATATTAGCGGTTTTTCCCAGCTTTGACAAGGGTTTTTATTTGTGATTGTATATTAAAAGTCAACTGAAAATTCCGAAAAAGCCCATGAAAACAAAGCTCACCGTAGAAACTCTGCCAGAAGGTTTCGGCCGGCAAATCATAGTTGAAGGAGACCCTCGACTCTTCCCAGATTTGCTAAAAATGATTCGCACGGTTATCAAACCGGAGAATCACATAATCACCAAGACTTTCGCGGCTGATATGGCACTCGACGCTCTTTTCAAAATTCTCTGGGTAACGAGGACGGCCAAACACATCAAAACCTTTGTGAAAAAGGAAAAACAGAGGTTGGTCATTATGCAGATTTACAAAAAATAACACTCCTTCCTGTCGGGAAGGGGTTTTTATTATTCTAATCTTCTCTTCTTTAATTCTCAAAATAAATCAATCTGATGCTATAGCGTCAGATTGATTTATTTTGAGAATTTAGCGAATCTGACCCCAATACCAAATATTGCTTGGTAAAACAGTAGCGAAACGCTTCGCTCGCAAAGGGATATGCCTACTCGGCATCCGCATTTCGCAAAACATATTTAAAATTTTGTAATTATACATACTCACATTAAAATATTTTTAGCAACATTGGTACGGGGTTCATAATTCGCAATCCGCAAAATTATTTTCATCAGAAAAAATTTATGCGGGCGAATTATGAAAAAATTCTATCCGGTGCGACTTCCACGGCACAACTCAGAGGTAAGCTTAACAATTTTTCTCTTAATTCTTTATTCGGCCAGTCTTTTGGATTCAGACGAATCATTACCCGATTTTCTTTTTTGCTGCCGGTCATATAACTTTCAAAGAAAACGGGTTTATATTCGGTCAGCATTGTTTCAAGTTGTTTTTTAATTTCTTCATCCGGCTTCCAAGAAATCATAATAATTATTGAAAACGGCGGGTAATTGAGCTTTTGGCGGATATCCAATTCCTGCCGATAAAATTCGAGCATATTGGCATTCTCACTCCATTTAAGGAGCGGCGATTCCGGATCAGCCGTTTGAATCATAAATTTTTGATTGGTCAGACTCCGAAGCCTCGTAATTAGCCGCATCGCTTCTTCGTCGGAAGAATACTCGGGAACAGTCGTCAAAAGTTCCGGATAAAGGACGACCGATGTCTCTACCTTTCTGTCCAAACGCGACAAAATCAATTCTGTGCCCACCAAAACGCTTCCCGCCGAAGAAAAAAATTTCTCAACAATTTTATCGGCATCGATATCTCTTTTGACAGTATCTCTGTCGGCTCGGAAGATTTTTTGGTCGGGATAGAATTTTTTTATCTCCTCCTCAATTCTCTCACTGCCAACACCGAGCGGCACCAAATCCCAACTATTGCAACGCTCGCAGCGAATCATCGAATTGACTTCGGTGCCACAGCGATGACAGAGGTATTTTGATTTTTCTTCGGCATTTTGACGATGTTCGCCATGGAGAACTAAAGCTCCGCCGCAGGAAGGGCAGGAAACACTCTTGCCGCAATTCCGGCAAATTGTCCGTGGCGATAAGCCTCGGCGAGGCGAGAGAATCAGTAGGTGACCGCTTTGCTCGCGATTTTTCAAAATTTGCGCAAAAATCTCGGGCGCCAAAGAAACTTTACTCTGGCGCATTTTTTCGCCGTTCCAAAAAACAAGTTCGGTCTTCGCCTCGGATAATGAACGGAAAGAGGTCTTGCCATATTCATACCATCGATTAGCATCTAGACGTTCGTAAGTTTCGCTTCGAATCACCGAATCGCCATGAATCACTTGCGCCCCGTGATGTTTAGCCAATTGATGGACAAAAACCCGATAGTCGACGAATGGCCGAGATTCCTTTTTATAAATCTTGGATGATTCCCGCTCAATAACTACAGATCCAATGTCCTTCCTAGGTAAGCCTAAAAATAATGCGGTGCATACAAGAAGGATCGGGTGGGAAAGCGCTGAAGCCTTTTTCCAAACTTCGCCGATTTTCGGTTTTGCCAATCTTTGGTGAAGAAGAAAAGTGTAATCCTCAATGCCTTTATTTATTTCTTTATAAATTCGCGCCGCTTCGGCGATAGTCGGCGCGACAAGATAAACCGATTTCTTTTTGGCAAATTCCTCGCGAATAAGCCGGCGATACAGAGCCACCCTTTCGTCGTCCGGCGCTTGAATCACAAAAGTCGCCCGCGCCTCGGGCTTTTCTTTGATTGCTTCTTTATCTTCAATAAAACCCTCCATTACCGAAAGTAGGCGCTTGGGAGGCAATAGGGCATAAAGCGTTGAGCCGAGTGTTGAGGCAAAATACATCGAAGCATCGGCGGCGGCATCCATAAAAGCCGAGGAAAAAAACTTAGGTAATTTAAAAGTTGCCACCTTTCTTATGACAAAAGGCAGATTCTTAAGTTCGCTTTTCGCATCCATCACCGCTCGGACTGATTCGACTTTGGCGACTATTTGGCGGGAGCGAAGCGGCACTTCGATAAGGTCTCCCTCTTCCACCCTTTCGGAAGAGAAGTAATATAGCTCGTCTTTGCCGATACCGCGCGATATGGGAGTTACAGTGAGAAGCCACATAACATTATATTAACTCACCCGAACAAATTTTGCAGTAATAAAATTTGAACGGGCAAGCAACCAACAACTTACAACTAACAACAAAATCCGGAAACAAAAAACCGGCGGCCGTGTTAGGATCGCCGGGGTGAGCCAAATAAAAATTGCTTTATACCGTGGTTGTCGCTGTTGCGACCTCAAGGTAACGCTCAAGACTTTTTCTGATGAGAAACTGAAGCTGCCGTGGGGCGGTGTACAACGCGTTCCCCCATATTCCATTCACAGCCATTCTTCCGCTCCAACCATCCAAGGTCACAGTGAGAAGAATTTGATTGTCACCGTCACGAACAGTGAAGTCAATCCCAGGCAGGCCATCTACGAGGTGCATCCTTGGGTCAGAGAAAACGTTCAGACCCCAGCTCTCGATTTCGGCCCTTAAGGAACCGCTGATGACTTCGCTGGTAATCTTTGCCGCAGCTTCCTCAAAGGTTCTCGTCCGAGTTGTGAACAGCGCTTTGGCGCCGTGGTCTGGAACCGCGACCTTCTCTACATCCCTGGCCATTGGTTCCAAAAGGGCAGAGTCTGCTTGATGTAGTCCATGAACTTGGACAGTCCGATTCCTTTCATGGCCCCAGTCCTGACTGATCTCGACGGCCGTTGCGGCCATGAAATCCCCTGGGTCAATTCTGACACCTGGACAAGAACGAGTGAGTCCAATCAGCCGACTGACCCCGACGATTCCGTCCTTGTTGAAAGTAAGGAACGCAGGTTGCAAAGGGTGAAGCCTTTTTGCGCAGGCAACGAACATTTTTGTGTCCATAATTTTATTGTTTCTGTATGGTTGTGTTGTGCCGAACTACTAATAGAATAGCACGCTTTGTAGATGTTTGTCAATAGTTTAAATTTTTTGAAAATTGGCTTTTATAACTTGGAATTTTTCAGGTTGTAAGTAGTTGGTTGTCAGTTGTTGGTTCTTTATATACAATACGTTCGTGGCAATAAATAAAGACTATTTCGTAATTGAAGGCCTTGCCGGGGCAAGAAAACTGCGGGGCAAGATTTCCGTCAATGGCTCAAAAAACGCCGCTCTGCCGGCCATGGCGGCCAGTCTGCTTTTTGACAATCCGGTCACTTTGACGAACGTGCCGGCCATTGAAGACATAAAAAGGATGGGGGAACTTTTAAAATCGCTCAAAACCAAAGTCAGTCACCAAGGCAAACACTCTTTAATCATTGATCCCAGATCGACCAAAAAAACCGCTTTTAATGAAGAAATCTCAAAACGTTTGCGGGCGTCCATTGTTCTCCTTGGACCCGTGCTCGGCCGATTCGGCGAAGCTTCTCTGCCGCACCCAGGCGGCTGTGTTATCGGCGCGAGACCGATCGATCTTTTTATTGAAGGTTTTGATAAAATGGGCGTCAATTTTTCAGAAAAAGACGGCCTCTACACTTTCAAAACCAGAGGAGGAAAGTTGAGCGGGGCTGATATCACTTTCAAAATCGTTAGCGTCACTGCGACTGAAACCTTTTTAATGGCCGCAGTCTTAGCTAAAGGCACAACCGTTTTGCGCAATGTCGCGCTTGAGCCGGAAGTAACCAGTGTCGCCGAATGGCTAATGCGTTGCGGCGCAAAAATCTCCGGCATAGGAACGAGCACTTTGACAATCGAAGGCGGGGAATTGCTCCAAGCCCCGACTTTGCCGTTTCCAATAATTCCGGACAGAATTGAAGCCGGCAGTTTCCTGATCCTTGGCGCCATTTCGGCCAGCCGTCTGACTATAGAAAAATGCAATCCGGAACATATCATCGTCACGATCGAACTCCTTCGCGAGGCCGGGTTGGATATTGAAACCGGACCGGATTTCATTAAAATCAAACCGGGTAAAGAAAATCAGTGTCGGACGATTTCCATCCGCACTCATGAATATCCGGGCTTTCCGACCGATCTCCAAGCGCCGCTCACAGTCTTTATGACCCAATCCTGCGGCGAAGGCGCGGTTTTTGAAACTATTTTCGAAGGCCGGTTGAATTACACCGAAATCTTGATAAAAATGGGCGCTGATCTAAAAATGTGGGACGCCCACCATGTGACGGTCAAAGGCCCGACCAAATTAAGCGGCAAAGAGGTTGAGAGCCCCGACATCAGGGCCGGCCTTGCATTTATCATCGCCGCCATTGCCGCTGAAGGCCAATCGATAATACGAAACGCCTATTATATCGACCGCGGTTATGAACATATCGAAAGGCGCCTGCGAAAGATCGGAGTGAATATCCGCCGGGTAGCAGGATAATACCAATATACTAATGATACTAATCTTGCGAATGTATACGAATAAACTCGGAAATCGCGAATTAGTGGTCATTAGTTAAGATTAGTAAATTCGTATATTAGTAGAACTTTATGAGTCTATTCTCCAAAAAACTCGGCATTGATCTCGGCACGGTAAATACGCTGGTCTTTTTGCCTGGAAAGGGAATTGTCCTCAATGAGCCGTCGGTCGTCGCGGTCGCCGAACAGGAAAATAAAATTCTGGCGGTCGGCACCGAAGCCAAAGAAATGCTCGGTAAAACTCCGGATAGTATTATCGCTTATCGACCAATGCGCGATGGCGTCATTGCCGATTATCGGGTGACCGAAGCGATGCTCCGATATTTCATGAACAAAGCGCTTGGTAAATGGAACATCTGGAAACCCGACGTCTTGGTTTCCGTGCCGGCCGGTATCACTTCAACCGAAAGAAGAGCTGTTATTGAGGCGGCCATTCGCGCCGGAGCCAGAAATGCCTATGTTGTCAAAGAGCCGATTCTTGCCGCTATCGGCGCCGGTATTCCTATCCATGAACCGGCCGGCCATATGATTGTGGATATTGGCGGTGGAACAACCGACGTCGCCGTGATTTCCCTTGGCGGTATTGTGGCTTCAACTTCCGTAAAATGCGCCGGAAATAGAATTGACGCAACAATCGCCGATTATGTTAAAAAAACTTTCAACTTGGCCGTAGGAGACAAAACAGCCGAAGAAATAAAAATTCAAGTTGGTTCGGCTGTGCCGGTTGAGGAAGAATTAAGCATGACAATAAAAGGGCGCGACCTTCTAACAGGACTTCCTCGAACAGCCGAAGTAAAAACCAATGAAATTGTAAAAGCTTTAACCAGAGATTTACGCGATATGATAAAGGCCATAAAAGATGTCCTCCAAGAAACTCCGCCTGAACTCGCGGCTGACATTATCGATAGGGGAATCATTATGACTGGCGGGACATCACAGCTTCGCAATTTTCCGGAATTGGTGCTGCGCCGGACCGGCGTTAAAGCGATTCTCGCCAAAGACCCTCTCTTCTGCGTTGCTCGGGGCACCGGTATTACCCTTGATCATTTGGATACATACAAAAAGACCATAATTGCCAAAAGGTAATGGTCTTTTTGTAGATTCAAGATTTAAGAATAAAGATTAAAGAACAGAAGAGATTTCTCATACGCCAATTTTTGGCTATAGCCAAAAATTGGCGTATGTCGTTCTTTCTTGACAATGACCCTGTAAATATTCTATTATTTTTGAAGAACTGAGAATTTCGAGTCAAAAACAAACAGAAAACCGACAACTCGCTATGAAAGTTCTATTTATCTACCGAACTGACAATTTTGTTGAAGTGAGGAAGGAGGGGAAATTACCCCAAGGATTATCACCTCATTCTGGACTCACTGTGTGGGTAACGGATAATATTCATTTGGTTGTTCAAAAGGTAGGAGTTCGAGTGGTAGCTCCTTCTCCAAGATTTCCTCAGGCAGTTCTCTACCTTCAGTCATGTGACAAGATACGTTGTAAATTCAGACACAACGAGACTCTTATTCTTAAGACTTTACGCTCTGAAGGTTGGAAGCCCCCCGAGGCATGATTTCATCCGGCGACCCTGATACGGCCGCCGGCTTTTTTATTTTTTCCGCATACTTAATTAAAATACATATGTATCAAAATTAAGCATGAAAAAATTTATACTAGAAAAGATAAGTTCTGAGCATTAGGCGCTAGAAATATTGGAACGAGGGTTCCCCTTGATATTTTTAAAACTTGCGGATATTTACTTTTTATGTTACTGTTTTTAAAGTGCAAGAAAAAGATGCTCTATGTTCATTTCACCTATTTCTTTTTGTTTACTATTGAAGTTTCTAACCAAAAATAAAGCCCTGTTCCAAATACATGTGGCTGAAAACAAATCTGTAAATCTCGCTCTGGTGGAAAATTCAATTACAGGGATCGCTAACACCTTAAGGGACGGACTGCCAATTGACGAATACAAGATTCATCCCTCTTTAAGGCTTACAGGCAAACAAGAACTTGTCTGTCTCGGTTTAATCCATAACGGCATCGCAGTGGCAATGACAAAAATATGGACATTGCGAGAACAAAGTACCATAGCTTTCTCGTTCGCCCTACCAAGTACAGTTTCCCCACAAGGAATCGCTTACGTTGAGAATCACGTATTTGTCCATCAAACTCAACCTGAACACTGGCCACCGAAACTTGGGTTAAATTAAATGCTGCTTCTCGATTAATCTTCGGGAAGCTTTTTTATTTTTCATAATTTTTGTTATAAGTTACAAGTTATATTTTACTTGCCCGTTCAAGTTTTTCTAATGAAAAATTTGTCTGGGTGAGTTATTTTGCTATACTTCCTCAATGAAAACCGCTTGGACTAACCAAATAAAATCCGGCCACCATGCCTACCTAATCACCGGCACCGAGGAAAAAACTCTGACGGAATTGGTGGAATTTTTGGAAAAAGATTGGAAAATCGAAGTAAAAGGCAATCCGGATTTTATCATCCAAAAATACCCGACTCTATATATTGACGACTGCCACAAAATTTCGGCGGATAGTTCCACAAAGCCGATAGGGGACGGCGACCGGATTTTTATAATTTATTTCGGTTTTATGACTCGCGAATCGGCAAATTCGCTATTAAAGCTTTTTGAAGAGCCGATTCCGAAAACAATTTTCTTTGTGATTACGCCGAGTCCCGAGCGACTGCCGGCAACACTCCGCTCGCGATTTTCCGAAATCAAAACTGTCCGCGAATCGGAAAGCGAAGCCAAAAAAGAAGCCGAGCAATTTATAAAAATGAATCTTGGTGAGCGATTTGAATATTCTAAAAAACTGGCGGGGGATGTGAGCGATGAAAAATTGACTCGCTCTGACGCATTGGCTATTCTTGAGGCGATTGAAGAAAATATCGCCAAAAATCAATCGGTCAGCGCAAAAACCGCCCAGATTTTCAAAGAATTAGAAAAATGCCGGTCGTATCTCAAAGATCAGTCATCTTCGGTGAAGATGTTATTTGACCAGACGGCGATGGTGATTGCAGAAATAATAAAATAGAATGAATTTTCAATTATCAATTATGCAATTTTCAGTGAATTTCCAATGTATTAATTTTCAAATATTGAAACATTGAGAATTGATTGAAAATTGGAAATTGTAAATTGTAAATTGATAATTATGTGATAACATATTCTTATGCAATACAATTTTTCAAAATTTAAAGAAAACCTTAAGTCTGTAGAGGATTGGATCGCCAAGGAATTTAGCGGTATTAGAACCGCCCGGGCTACACCGGCCATTCTTGATGCCATATTCGTTGAAGCTTACGGTTCAAAAATGCCAATTAAACAAGTGGCCACTATCAACATAGAAGACGCCAGAACGATAAGAATCGCCCCTTTTGACCTGACTCAAGGCAAAGCGATTGAAAAAGCTATTACCGCGGCAAACTTGGGTTTATCGGTTTCAGCCGATGACAGGGGAGTCCGCGTCAATTTTCCGGAATTAACCGCCGAACGCCGAACTTCGCTTCTCAAACTTGCCAAAGAACGATTGGAACAGGCAAAAGTATCGGTACGCAAACATCGAGACGATGTTGTCAAAGATATTGAGGATAAAAACAAAAAGAAAGAAATGACTGATGATGAAAAATTCCGAAACAAAGCCGACCTCCAAAAATTGGTTGACGATTTCAATAAAAAGCTGGATGAGCATTATTCGAAGAAAGAAAAGGAAATCAATTCATAAATACCAATATACCAATGATACCAATCTTCACTAATGACTACTAATTCGCGTCTTCGGAGTTTATTCGTATACATTCGTAAGATTAGTAAATTCGTATATTAGTCAAACAAATGTCAGTAATCTTATTCATAATCATTCTTGGCATTCTTATCTTCGCCCATGAGCTTGGGCACTTTTTGGCGGCCAAAAAATTCAAAATCCGCGTTGACGAATTCGCCCTTGGCTTTCCGCCTCGGGTTTGGGCCAAAAAGTTCGGTGAGACCGTCTACGCTTTGAATATCCTGCCTCTCGGGGGCTATGTCAAAATCTACGGTGAAGACGGCGATGACGGCACAGCCGTTGATCCGAAATCAAGCAGAAAAATGTCCGACGCACCTAGATGGAAACAGGCGATTATTCTTTCTTCCGGAATAATCGGTAACATCATATTCGCCTGGCTTATTCTTTCGATCGGTTTTATGGCCGGCTTGCCGACAGCTTCAAGCGGACCGTTCGGAGACAGAATAAAAGAACAAAGATTGATAATCACAAGTATAATGCCGGATTCGCCAGCCGAAGATGCCGGACTAAAAGCGGGCGATCAGATTCTTGCCATCCAATATAATGCCGAAACAATCAATAATCCCGACGCCGAAAAAGCGATCAGCTTAATAGGAAATGCACCAGACGGAAGCCAAATCGATTTTTCGATTTTAAGACAAGAGACGACATCGACAATAAGCGCCATAACAGAGGAAGGAATCGTATCAGCGGGAAAAAGCGGGGTGGGCGTTTCGATGGAATATATCGGGACCCTCCAACTCTCGCCGATCTACGCCATGGTCGCCGGCGGTTATGCTACCGTAGAGATGTCAAAACAAGTCGGCATCGGGCTATATTCATTGATAGTCGATTCTATCCGGGGCCAAGCTGATCTTTCCACAGTTACCGGACCGGTCGGCATTGCCTCGCTCGTCGGCGACGCCGGAAAAAATGGCCTTGCCAGTCTTTTACTTTTAACGGCCATAATCTCAATAAACCTCGCGGCCATAAATCTCATACCGTTTCCGGCGCTTGATGGCGGAAGATTGTTTTTCTTGGCGATTGAAGCCGTAAGGCGGAAAGCGTTAAATCCTAAATTTTCTCAAAGAGCCAACCAAATCGGCTTTGTTTTGCTATTATTATTAATGGCGATAATCACTTACAAAGATATTATAAGACTGATAAAATAATATCACGACACTAATATACGAATTTGCGCTAATGACACGAATATAAAACAAAATGAAAAACCAATTTGAAAAAATTGAAGATAGCGCTCTACGGACCCGCAATCTGATTCAGATTGACTTGGCCGGAGTATTTTTTGAAAAACATAAAATTACAGATGAAGATGTTACTGCTTGGACAGAAATGTACTCGAAAAAATTCAGAGAAGTTATTGACCAACATCCCGAATATCTTGCCCTCTATGCGGAAAACAGAAAAGAGGCCCTGGATAAAATCAGCGAAGAATTATACGGCAAGGGCGGAATTGCCTGGAAAATAAAAAAACAGATTTAAAATAAAATGCTTCAATCTCAACTATTCACAAAAACCAGAAAAGAAGCGCCGAGTGATGAAATTTCCAAAAACGCGCAGCTTTTAATTAGAGCCGGCTTTATTCATAAAGAAATGGCCGGGGTATATTCTTATTTACCTTTAGGTTTGCGCGTTCTTGAAAAAGCTAACAAAATCATCAGAGAGGAAATGAACGCGATCGGCGGGGTGGAACTGTTTTTGTCTTCACTTCAAGAAAAAGAAATTTGGGGGAAAACCGACCGCTGGAGCGACGAAGTCGTTGATAATTGGTTCAAGACAAAATTAAAAAATGGCGGCGAAGTTGGCTTAGGCTTTACTCATGAAGAGCCTCTCGTTCAAATAATGAAAGACCACATCCGTTCATTTCGAGATTTGCCAGTCTTTGTCTATCAGATTCAAACCAAATTCCGCAATGAAGCGCGGGCTAAGAGCGGCCTTATGCGTTGCCGAGAATTCTTGATGAAAGATCTGTATTCTTTCTGCAAAGACCAAAAAGAGCAGGATGCGCTTTACGACAAAGCAAGAGGTGCCTATGTGAAAATCTTTGAACGGGCCGGCGTCGGGGCGCTCACTTATCCGACTTTTGCCTCGGGCGGCACGTTCAGTAAATATTCCGAAGAATTTCAAACTGTCTCAGAAGCCGGCGAAGACATAATATACGTTGATGAAAAAAAGAAAATCGCCGTAAATAAAGAAGTTTATAATGACGAGGTGTTAAAAGATCTCGGCCTCAAAAAAGAAAACTTGGTTGAGAAAAAAGCCATTGAAGTCGGGAACATTTTCAGCCAGGGCACTCGTTTCTCGGAACCACTCGGCCTTTTTTACTTGGACGAGAAAGGTGAAAAGAAATCGGTCATTACCGGGGCTTACGGCATCGGTCCGGGGCGGCTTATCGGCACGATTGTTGAAGTCTTGAGTGATGAAAAGGGGATTGTCTGGCCGAAAGAAGTCTCGCCGTTTGGCGTTCATCTGATTGAAATCAATCCTAAAAGCAATCCTGCCGTTAAAAAAGAGGCGGAAGATCTTTACAACGAACTCGGCAAAGCCGGCGTTGAAGTTTTGTGGGATGACAGGGGAACGACTGCCGGTGAAAAATTCGCCGATTCCGATTTGATTGGTATTCCGACACGATTAATTGTGAGCGAAAAAACGATGGCCGAAGGCGTAGTGGAAATAAAAGAACGTGGAAGCGATAAATCCGAAAAAATCCTAAGAGATAAAATCTTAAACACGCTAAGTTAACCGGCTCTGTCAAATGACTTTTTGGCTATTTGCGTTATGATACAATAACGCAAATTATGAGAAAACACCTAGAAAAAATCAGGCGGTTTGTTTCGAATGATATCGGCATCGACCTAGGTACCGCTAATACGCTTGTCTACGTCCGCGATAAAGGCATAATCATCAATGAACCTTCGGTCGTCGCCGTCAATCAAAAAACCGGCCAAGTTGTAGCTGTCGGCACTCAGGCCAAAAACATGCTCGGCCGAACGCCGCTTCATATCCAAGCCGTGAGGCCGCTGGTTGGTGGCGTAATTTCAGATTTTGAAGTCACCGAAGAAATGATTGCTCATCTTATCCGTCGAGCAGAGGAGGGAAACAGAAAAATTCTCGGACCTCGGGTTTTGGTCGGTATTCCTTGCGGCATAACCAACGTCGAAGCAAGGGCCGTCCGCGATGCCACAAAAAATAACGGGGCGAGGGAAGTGCTGATTATTGAACAGCCGATGGCCGCCGCAATCGGCATCCGGATGCCGGTCGGCGAACCGGTCGGTAATATGATTATCGATATCGGCGGGGGTACGACCGACATCGCCGTTATTTCTCTTGGAGGCATCGTAAAATCCAAGACCCTTAAAGTGGCCGGCGACCGTCTAAATGAAGATATTATTTCCTACATCCGAAATGAATTTAAAATTTTAATCGGCGAAAAAACCGCCGAAAATATAAAAATCGCCATAGGCTCTATCACTCCCGAAAAAGCGCCCCTTGAGACTTCGATACGCGGACGGGACTTGATTACCGGATTGCCGCGCGAAGTGGTGGTGACCGACAGCGATATTAGAGAAGCAATCGCCCAATCGATCGCTGTAATCATTGACAATACTCTTGAAGTCATAGAAACCACCCCGCCCGAAATCGTCTCGGACATTATGCACCGAGGAATTTATTTAACAGGCGGCGGCGCGCTTCTTCGAGGTCTTCCGGAAATTCTTTCCGAGCAACTGAAAACGCCCGTCTTCGTCTCTGAAGATCCTTTGACAGCCGTCGCACGCGGCACCGGTGTGGTTTTGGAAAACTTAGAAAACTATAAAGATATTCTAATCGAACATGATAACGCTTTACCGCCGACAAACTAAAAAATTTAAAAATATTTTTTCCCTAAACAATAATATTATTATCGCTTTTTTTGTTTTATTATTTTTTATAAACGCCGTAAGCCCTTCTATCATAACAGAGCCCCTTCAATCCTTGGCCTTAAAGCTTTCATTTGTAAAAAATTCCGTCGAAAGCGGGCTGATTGGTTTTTTATCTTTTTTTCAGTCAAAAGACAGGCTGTTTGAAGAAAACGAAAACCTCAAAAATCAATACGCTTCGCTTAGCACTTTTTGCGCTTACTCGATACAAGGCTTAAAAAGCACCAAAGAAGAACTTGAAAAAACTCTCGGCCGAAAACGCTCCGATATAAAAAATTACGTCGGCACGGGTTTTGTCATAGCCAAACCGCCGATTTCGCCCTATGGCACGATAGAGATCGATCTCGGAGCCGAAGCCGGACTAAAAGAAGGGGATGAGGCTGTGGTCGGAGAATATGTTATCGGCTATATATTAGAAGCATCTAAAGGTCATTCAATGATAAAACTCTACGGCGAAAAAGGTGACAACCGAACGATCGCTATCGGTGAAAAGCGCCTTATCTTAGATGGCCAAGGAGAGGGATTCGGCTCATACAAAACCAGAATCGCCAACGAGACGATAATATCCCTTGGAGAAACCGTCTGGCTGTCAGAAAATTCAGATTTTATTTTCGGCGTGGTTGCCGCAACCAGCTATTCGCCAAACGACAAATATCAGGAATTGACGATTAAAAGTCCTATTAATATAGTCGAGCTCGGGTCAGTGGATATAATAGCAAAATAAAATCATCCGATAAAAATGAAAAATCTGGATCTGTTATTAAGAATAATCTTTGATATTTTGCTAATCATCGTAGCGATATTTATGCCGTGGTGGATTTCGCTCACAATCGCTGCTATAAGCGCCTTAGTATTCCCAAACTTTTTAGAAATAATGATCGTCGGATTATGGATTGACGCTGTTCAGTTTAACGGGAATTTTCATTCAATCCCTTTTTTCTTCACAATGATCAGCGGACTTTTTTATCTAATGACGAAGTCGATTCGAAAAATTATCCGTTTTTCTTATTGAAATGTCTCTGAATTTTTTTTCAAAAAATAAAAGTCCCAGATTAAAGGAGATTGATCCTGATGAAATATTCATGGATTCGAGCAATATTCCGAAATTTAACGTCGAGATGCTCGAAGGCAACATCGAGCAGACCATCGGAAAAAAGATCGGCTATACTGTTTTAATAGTTGCCGGATTGATCTTTGTTTCTTTCGGCGTAAAACTTTTTGCCTTAGAGATAAAAAATTTCAGCCAATATGAATCCTGGAGCGAGGACAATCGCCTGCGGCATACCTCTATTTTTGCCGAACGCGGAAAAATTCTTGACCGAAATGGCATAGTAATCGCGAGTAATGAAGGCGATCCTGACCCGGAACTCGGTTTCCAATATAGAAAATACTCGCATACTGACGGTATCGGAAATTTGGTCGGTTTTGTGAAATATCCAAAAGTGGATAAATTCGGATATTACTATGAGACTGAAGTCCGAGGCCTGGACGGCATAGAGAAAATTTATAATAGCGAATTGAGCGGCTTAAACGGGATTAAAATAATCGAAGTTGACGCCTTTAATGAAATCCGATCTGAGGGTCTTTACCGCAACAAAAAAAACGGCGAGGATGTGAGGCTCTCTATTGATTCGAAGTTATCCGAGGCTCTTTATGGTTTGATTAAAGAAACGTCGGCTCAAAGAGATTTCCAAGGAGGAGCGGCGGCAATCATGGATGTAGAGACCGGTGAATTGATAGCTTTAACCAGTTTTCCGGAATACAAACCTAAAATTCTGACTGATGGAAAAGACGTTGAGACAATGGAAAAATACGATAGTGATCCGAGAAAACCTTATCTTGATAGGATAGTTGAAGGATTATACACTCCGGGATCAATAGTAAAGCCTTTTATTGCTATAGGGGTCTTAAACGAAAAAATTATTGATCCGAAAAAGACCATCGTGAGCACCGGCTCAATCTCTATCCCCAACGAATATGACCCGACAAAAAAATCGATCTTCAACGACTGGAAAGCCCATGGGCCAGTTGATTTAAGAAAGGCGATTGCCGTCTCTTCGGATGTCTATTTCTATGAAGTCGGCGGCGGTTTCGAAGACCAAATCGGTCTTGGTATCACCCGTCTTGAAAAATATCTTAGACTTTTTGGCTTTGGATCGTCGGTCGACGACCCGTACTTATCCGGACAGAGTGGCACAATTCCAAATCCCGAATGGAAGGAGGTAAACTTTCCAAACGACCCGTGGAGAGTTGGCGATACTTATAACACGTCGATCGGTCAATATGGAGTCCAGGTCACACCCATTCAAGTCGTCCGCGCCATGAGCGCCATTGCCAATAATGGAAAATTGGTCGAACCTACTGTAATCTTTCAAGACGGAACACAACCTCTAAAATCAATTTGGACGGGGATACCGATTGAGTATTTTAAAATCGTCAAAGAAGGAATGCGCCAAGCGGTAACCGAAGGCACGGCGCTCGGCTTAAATATTCCCCAAATAGAGATTGCTGCAAAAACCGGCACCGCTGAAGTCGGAACGGTAAAAAAATATGTTAACTCTTGGATTACAGGCTTTTTTCCTTACGACAAGCCCCGCTACGCTTTCGTGGTAATGATGGAAAAAGGCCCGTATGAAAATACCATCGGAGCATTGTACGTAATGCGTCAGTTTATTGAATGGGCCGATGTCAATGCGCCGGAAATATTGAAAAACTAATAAATGATACCGATATACAAATGTTACCAAAAATACTAATTAGAAAATTCTACCCGCATTTATATTCGTATAATTAGCATCGCATTTGATTTGACTAATTACTAAAAAAAAGATAATATACTCGCCACTTGTTTTTAATTAAAAATATCAATCAATAAAGATGTCAGAAAAATCATACCTTACAAAAGAAAAACACGAAGCTCTCGCTAAAGAATTGGAATTGTTGAAAACGGATAAGCGGCGCGAAGTGGCTGAAAGCTTGGAATATGCCAAATCACTCGGCGATCTATCCGAAAACGCCGAATACCACGAAGCCCGAGCCCTGCAGGCCGAACTGGAAGATAAAATTTCAAAACTTGAAAACATATTGCGTGACGCTGTTATCGTCTCGGACAGTAAACACGGCGAAAAAGCCGAGATTGGGTCAAAAATTACCATTGAAAAAGAAGGTGCAAAAGAAAGAATGACCTATAATATAGTAGGTTCCGAAGAGTCAGATCTCCAAAACGGAAAAATCTCTTCCTCATCACCATTGGGCGCGGCTATACTTGGAAAGAAAAAAGGTGATAAAATATCCATAAATACGCCGAAAGGTGCGGCAAAATATACGATTATCGACGTAGCATAAAATAATGGCATCCCTCGAAGAATTGAAAGAAAATAGGCTCCAAAAAATCTCAAAACTTCGAGAAAAAGGCATAAATCCTTACCCGATAAAGTCAAATCGGGATTTTGAATTGTCCGAGGTTATCAAAAAATTTACAGCTCTCGAAAAAAAGAAGTCTATTACTATAGCCGGAAGAATCATGGCTATTAGAGTTCAGGGCGGCTTGGCTTTCTGCGATTTAAACGACGGCACGGGGGTCTTTCAAGGTTTGGTAAAAAAAGATGAGACCGGAGATGAAATCTTCGATCTATTTACAGAAACTGTCGATATCGGAGATTTTGTCGAGCTAACCGGCAGCTTATTCGTCTCAAAGAGAGGGGAAAAAACCCTGCTTGCAAAAAAATGGACGATGCTTTCGAAGTCGCTCTTGCCGCTTCCGGAAAAGTGGCACGGTCTTTCTGATGTTGAGGAACGATTCCGAAAACGCTATTTGGATTTGATTGCCTCTCCTGAAGTTAAATCTAGATTTATCCTTAGATCAACAATCGTCAGAGAACTTCGAAAACTTTTCGATAAGGAAGGTTTTATTGAGGTTGAAACTTCAATCCTTCAGAGTATCGCCGGCGGGGCAAACGCAATGCCGTTTAAGACCCGCCATAACGCCCTTGATATCGATATGTACCTCCGAATCGCCCAAGAAATCGACTTAAAGAAGCTCCTAGTCGGCGGCTTGCCGAAAATCTACGAACTCGGCCGGAATTTTCGCAATGAAGGTATAGACGCGACCCATAATCCGGAATTCACGACCATTGAATGGTACGAAGCTTATAGCGACGCCGAAAAACAGAGAGATTTTGTGGAAAAGATATTCAGGACGATTGTTAAAAAAGTCAGTGGTAAAACAGAATTCGATTTCGACGGAAATATAATCGATGTAAAGAAAAAATTCAGTGTCGTCACTTATTTTGACCTCTTGAGACGTTTTGCGCTTCTTAACAGTCCGGACAAAGCTTCGCGTGAGGAACTCTCTTTAGCTGCATCTAGGCTCGGCGTTAAGGTCGAGAATGGAGACAGTCGAGAAAAAATCCTTGATTCAATCTATAAAAAAACCTGCCGGCCGAAAATCATCCAACCGACCTTTATCGTTGATTACCCGTCAAACATGCTTCCTCTTGCCAAGAAAAAAACAGAGACTGGCGACATCGTCGACGCCTTCCAACTTGTTGTTGGCGGCATGGAATTAGTTAAAGCTTTTTCGGAACTCAATGACCCAATCGATCAGCGAAATAGATTTGCGCAACAAGAAAAAGATCGAGAAGCGGGGGACAAGGAAGCCCAAGCAACCGACCAGACGTTCTTAGACGCCCTGGAACACGGTATGCCGCCCTCTGGCGGTGTCGGCCTATCGATTGATAGAACAACAATGCTCCTTGGCAATGTAAAAAACATCCGCGAAGTCATTCTATTTCCGACCTTGAGACCAAAGAAAGAATAAGGCATATCAACGTATTTTAGAAAAAACCCTCAGCTTAGGCAGAGGGTTTTTTGATGATTAAAAGTTATCCACAGTTTTGTCTAATAAAAGTTGTTAGTTAAGTGGTATAAAGTGTTATATAATAGGATACAAGTGGGAAATAGTGGGAGATTTAGTTGGAAAGTTTAAAAACGACAAATCTATATGAAAATAAGCAAGAAAATCTACAAAGTAAAAGGGGGTAATAAGAATTATTATCTGACTTTATTTATTTCAAAAATCGCGATACGGCAACAGGTAAAAGTTTTGCGATCTTCCGAATCTAAACTTAAAAACTTACCAACTTATTAACTTAAAAACTTACCTGATGTTAATCGGCGAATACATTCATGCTTTGGACGATAAAAACCGACTGTCTTTGCCGGCCAAGTTTCGAAAAGAGTTGGGCAGGAAAGTAGTCGTCGCTCCGGGACTTGATGGCTGTTTATTCGTCTTTGCCGATAAGGAATGGAAAGATATCGCCGATCGGCTCTCGGGTTCCGAAGGCAGTATGCTCCAATCCGACAATCGCGGCTTTAACCGCCGAATGTTCGGGGGCGCGGCTGAAGCGGAAATCGATTCTATCGGCCGCGTTCTTATCCCTGAATTTTTGAAAAACATGGCTGAGTTGTCTGGAAAAGTGGCGGTAGTCGGCGTGAAAAACCGATTGGAACTATGGAACGAAAAAGCTTGGCATGAATACCGAGACGTTGTCGAAAAGAAAGCTGACACTTTGGCCGAGCGTTTGGGTCAGATAGGAGTTCTTTAAAATTTATGCATACCCCGTAGTGAAATTTGCCGTTGTCTTAAATTTTTATCAAAGACAAAGGTAAGTTTTAAGCAAATGAATAAAAAATAATGATAGATATTATACAAAAAATAAAATCAGAAAAAATGACGGCAAATTCTACTACGGGGCATATACCAGTTCTTTTAAAAGAAGTCGTGGAAAATCTGCCGATCCCGCGGGGGGGAATACTTCTTGACGGAACATTTGGCGGAGGCGGCCATAGCCAATCGATTGCCGCGGCAACCGATGGGCCAATAACGATCGTCGGCCTAGACCGAGACGGTTCGGCTCTCCAAAAAATAAGACTCGAATTAAAATCACTTCTTGCAAAGATGATTCTCCACAAAGCCAATTTCCGAAATCTTGACGAAGTCTTGTCTAAAGAAGGGATAGTGGAAGTCGATGGAATCCTGCTTGATCTTGGATTTTCTTCAGATCAATTGGAAAATTCCGGAAGGGGTTTTTCCTTCCAAAAAGACGAACCGCTCATCATGACTCTCGACGATAAACCAACCGAAGAATCTCTGACTGCCCGCGACATCGTCAATCTTTGGAAAAAAGAAAATCTGGAGTTGATTGTCAGAAATTACGGAGAGGAGCCGCAGGCTAGAAAAATCGCTGAGGTGATCGTAGCGGCAAGAGAAAGAAAATCGATAGAGACTAGCGGCCAATTGGCGGAAATAATTTTTCAAGCGTTGGGTAAAAGAGGGAAAATTCATCCCGCTACTAAAACTTTCCAGGCTATACGAATCGCGGTGAATGACGAATTGGGAAGTTTATCCGAAACTCTGCCTAAAGCTTTTAAACATCTGAAAAAAGGCGGGCGGTTGGCGGTGATATCTTTTCATAGCGGAGAAGACCGGATTGTCAAACAATTTTTTAAAAGTTTAGCTGATAAAAAAGAGGCTTCTAAAATAACAAAAAAACCGATAATGGCCAGTTTTGAAGAAATAAAAGAAAACCCGAGATCGAGAAGCGCCAAACTTCGAATAATCGAAAAAATATAGAAAAATAAGAAGTGTAGCGACTATATTTTTCTAAAACTCACTAACGCTCGTTAAGAAAATATATGAAAAGAAAAACTCACAATTCAATAAGTCGAAAAGCGGGCTCGTTGATCCATTCAACGAGCGGTTATGCGCAATTATCAATTCCATTCTTAGCAATACTCATCGCTGTGGGGATAATGTCATATATCCTGCTGACCAGTCTGGCTGTCTGGAACGCGGACAAAAGGACGAGTTATGAAAAAATCATATCTCAAAAATCAAAGTCTTTGGTGGAATTGGAATCTAAAATATCTTCAATAAACAAAAAAATTACATCCGCCCTAGCCACTTCAAGGGGCTTTGTCGAAACTCATAACGTCAAATATATAGCCACGAAGCCGATAAAGACCGCCTCACGTTCTAATGAAATGGAACTTTGATTCAAGAATAAGGCTGATCAGTGTCTTTTTCATCGCGGGAGCTCTGCTTACCGTGACTCGGCTCTATTTTCTTCAAATCGTCCATAGTGAAAATTACCAAACCAAAGCCGAAGGTGATCTTCTTAGCCAAAGCGAGAAGCTTTTTGACCGCGGAGCAATATACTTTAAAAACAAAAACGGTAGTCTGACTGCTGCCGCCGAAGTCGAAACGGGTTATATGCTCAGTATTAACCCAAAACTTATCGCCGAACCGGAAAAAATCTACGAAAATTTGTCAAAATTTATCGAGATTGACCAGCGGATATTTTTAGAAAAAGCGAATAAAACAGAAGATCAATACGAAGAAATTTTAAAAAATATTGATGCGGAAACAGGCGAAAAAATCAGAAAGCTGAAACTTCCGGGTGTAATAATCTTGAAAGACCAGTGGCGAGTGTATCCAGCTGATGCTCTTGCCGCCCATGTTCTGGGTTTTGTCGGTTATAACGGAAACGTAATCGATGGCCGATACGGCCTTGAAAGGTATTACGAAGACAACTTAGGAAGAGATTCGAATGTTTCCGGTAAAAATTTTTTTGTTGAAATATTCTCCAATGCCAAAAAAATAGGGGGTGGTGGCGATAGGCTTGAGGCGGATATAATATCATCAATCGAACCTTCCATAGAAAGGAATTTGGAAGATGAAATAAAAATAATCAATGATAAGTGGAGCTCGAAATCAAGCGGCGGAATTATCATGGATCCGAAAACCGGAGAAATTTATGCGATGACTGCTTACCCCTCTTTTAATCCGAATAGTTATAAAACGGAAAAAGATGTTTCTATATTTTCAAACCCGCTAGTTGAAAGAGTGTACGAGATGGGTTCAATTTTGAAACCTATAACGATGGCAATCGGGCTCGATACCAGAGCCGTAACCGCTACAACAACATACAGAGACGAGGGGTTTCTAAAGATTGATGACCGGACAATATACAATTTCGATAAAAAGGGCAGGGGTTTGGTATCAATGCAGGAGGTCTTAAACCAGTCGCTAAATACCGGGGTGGCCACAGTCGCCTTAAAAATCGGTAAAAAAACTTTCACTGATTACATCCAAAAATTCGGCTTAGGCGAAGAAACCGGCATAGATCTGCCGAGCGAGGCCGGCGGACTGATCCAAAACCTGCTTAAAAGTTTCGGCAAGGTTGAGCTTGCTAACGCCTCGTTCGGTCAAGGAATCGCCGTTACGCCGATTGAAATGATCCGAGCTCTTTCAGTTTTAGGCAATGGCGGCCTTCTGCCAAACCCCCATATCGTAAAAGAGCTGAATTACGAGCTCGGCTTTTCAAAAAAAATCATAATTACAGAGGAAGAGATGCGCCGAGTAATCGCGCCGGAAACTTCCGAAGAAATAACCCGAATGCTTGTGGAAGTCGTGGACAAAGCTTTAAAAAATGGTGCGGCTAAGTTTGAACACTATAGCGTCGCCGCCAAAACCGGCACAGCCCAGATTGCAAATCCAGGAGGGGGCGGTTATTATCCTGACAAGTATCTTCATTCGTTCTTTGGCTACTTTCCGGCTTATAAACCAAGATTTATAATATTTTTATACACCATTGAGCCGAACGCGCCGTACGCTTCCGAGACTTTGACTGATTCATTTATCAATATCGTGAAATTTCTGATAAATTATTATCAGATTCCGCCTGACCGGTAAAAATGCAAAGTGTAAAAATCAAAATTCAAAATGACAGATAAAAATGTAAAAATTAAAGAGAAAGTTATGTCTCTATCATTTATAATTTTACATTGTTCCTCGACTCTGCTCGGAATGATGAGCCTGTCGAACCATCATTTTACATTTTGATATTTAAATTTTTAATTAAATAAATGAAACATTTTTTTAAATCAATCATCGTAGCGATTCTGACCTTGGAAGCAAAGATCGCCCTTTCCCGTTGGCGGCCGAAAATCATCGCTGTCACAGGAAGCGTCGGTAAGACTTCGACTAAAGACGCGATCTACACGGTATTTTCAAAAATCACTTCAGCGCGGCGTTCTGAAAAAAGCTTCAACAGTGACCTTGGAGTACCACTGACAATTTTAGGCTTGAAAAATGCTTGGGGTAACCCATTTTTATGGCTAATTGAGATAATCCGCGGTCTTTTTACAGCCCTGGCAAATAGCGATAAAACAGAGTGGCTCATTCTCGAGATCGGAG
>Ga0209542_10002090_pt1 | contig 45621 bp, 43 predicted proteins | sample RifCSPhighO2_01_FD_184028 | JGI IMG/M metagenome (GOLD analysis project Ga0209542, IMG submission 184028) | Soil microbial communities from Rifle, Colorado - Rifle CSP2_plank highO2_0.1 (SPAdes) (version 2) | ecosystem: Environmental > Terrestrial > Deep subsurface > Rock core/Sediment ...
CGAGTTTGACCCAGGGCTCGCGCACTTCCGCGATCAGACTTCGATCCGGGAAATCCGCCGGGTTACTGAGAACTGCAACTTGCGGCTCATCAACTTTGAGGAGACTGGAGCGTACGACCGATGCGGGATTACTTGAGGTGAGCTTCACCTCATAGGGGACGCTCGGAGCAGTCACGATGAGATCACAGTCGTACTCTCGTTCGAGGCGCTCCTGGATAATATCGAGGTGGAGAAGACCGAGGAACCCACACCGAAACCCATTCCCGAGTGCCGAGTTCTGCTCCGGGACAATGCGGAGTGAAGCATCATTGAGTGAGAGCTTTTCCAAGGCATCACGCAGCTCTGGCAGGGAATCCGCTTCCGTCGGATACAACCCCGCAAACACCATTGGTTCTAAAATTCGGTACCCGGGGAGCGGGCTGAAATCGGGAGAGGATGCGAGCGTATCCCCTACTCTGGCATCAGCCACATCCTTAAGCCCCGTAACGATGTATCCGATTTCGCCAGCACTGAGTGATTCTTCCGAGACATACGCGGGGGCAAAACTCCCGACATCCGTGATCGTGATTTCCTTCTTCGTTCCAAGGAACGTTGCCTTCATCCCCTTCTTCCATTCGCCCTCCACAACGCGCACGAATGCAACAACACCCCGGTAGGTATCCGCAATCGCATCGAAGATGAGCGCACGAGTCCCTGCAGAGGGTTGAGTGTTCGGTGCCGGGACACGTTCGAGCACTGCATCGAGTACAAGATCGATATTGGTCCCCTCCTTTGCGGAAATTGAAATAATGTCCTCTGCTCTGCAGCCAATCAGCGTCGTGACCTCTTTTGTGACCCGTGGAACATCGGCCGCGGGGAGATCGATCTTATTAATGACGGGGATGATTGCAAGATCATGCTCGAGTGCGCTGTAGAGCGTTGCCAGGGTTTGCGCTTGCACTCCTTGGGTCGCGTCCACGAGGAGGATTGCTCCTTCCACCGCTGCGAGAGATCGACTCACTTCGTAGCGGAAATCGGTGTGACCGGGCGTATCGATCAGATTGAGCTCGACACCTTTGTAGGTCATTCGTACCGGTTGCAATTTGATCGTAATGCCGCGCTCCCGCTCAAGATCCATCGTATCGAGGAGCTGCTCCTTCATCTCGCGCTTACTCACTGTTCCCGTTGTCTCGATCAGACGATCCGCAAGCGTGGATTTGCCATGATCCACATGCGCAATAATGCAAAAGTTTCGGATATCCATGTATCCACAAGTGTACGAGGAAACCTCATCTAGCCGCAAAGCTTTTGAGCGCCGCTCGGAGCGTCACCTCCCCTTGCTCCACGAGCATCCCGTACTGCCCTAAAAGGGACACTAACCGTTCATGGAGAGCCTCCCAATCTGTATCGAGGAGAGTGGCAGGATCAAAGGATTCCAGAGTCTCGCTCGGGCAGTGGCACATACCAGCAAGGGCATCCAGCTTATCCCCTTTAAACTGCCGGAGCGCTAGGAACGGTATGCCAGAGACAATTGCTGCAGCAACAATCGCGTGGTAACGCTGAGTGATGATGCAGGTCGCATCTTTAAACTCTTCCAGGACCTCATCCATCGTCACAGTCTCCCGCACAGGGGTGGAAAGGAGGTGCGAGAGCTTCTCTGTGAGGCGACGTTCCCCACTGTGGTGTGACTGCATGGAGAGAATACGAATTTCGAAGCCTTCCTTGCGTAATCGCTCAAATCCCTCAACAAACTTCCTCAGAATTTTTGGGTTCCATTCTGTGGAAAACCTGGGAATAAAAACGAACAAATTTTTTGATCGGAATGTCGGATTTTTGTTTTTCATAAGCGATATTGTTGGATCGAAAGATTGAACAACTTCTGTATTCTTTTTCCACAGCACGCTCCGCTCGGCGGAGGCGGTATCCCGCAGGCTCACGTAGGAAGCATGGGCGAATGCGTACCTCGAAATCTTTTCCCCAAGGGAAGTTCTGAATGGACCGAGTCCCTGGAACGCGAGGAAATAAGGTTTTCGGAGGAGACGCGCGAAAAGCACTGGGACAATCCACACGATGCATGCCTGAAGGGACTCTCCATCCGTAAAGAGGCTCCCTCCCCCAAAGACGATTCCATTCGATCGGGAGAGGGCAAAGACAGTCCTGAGCCACATGAGAGAGAGGAGGGAACGAATCCCTGCGGGGAACCGGGGAAGCTCACCCTCACGCGGCCTTGCAGAAAGCACCTGCCACGAAACCTCCGGGTAGCGGCGAAGGAAGTACTCACGCAGTGCCTCATCACCGGCATTCCGAACGCCGTAGTTTCCAACGAGAAGGTAGCGCACTTTCCCCAGAATATTCCTTTTACTCCTTCTCCACCACCTCTGGAGGAGCCGCTTTCTCCGGGACTACTGCTGCCTTAAATTCATCCGCCGTTGTGAACCGTTCGGAGAGGCGTGCGGATTTGCCTGCTCTCCCCCGGAGGAAGAAGAGCTTGGCGCGACGTACGCTCGCAATCTTTACTACCTCAATTTTCTCGATGATGGGTGAGGAGAAGGAAAACACCTTCTCTACCCCTACCCCCTCCACAATCTTTCGAACCGTAAAGCTATTATCCGTAGGAACCCTTCCCTTGTGTACGCTAATCACGAGACCCTCAAAAATCTGAATACGCTCCTTCTCCCCTTCCTTCACCTTCTGGTGCACCTTAACAGTGTACCCCGGGCGCACCTCCGGGAATGGGCGGAGGTACTTCCTTGCCTGTGTACGAAGCAGAATATGGCTCACGGGAGGAGACTCTAACAAAAGGAGGTGGCCGAGGAAAGGCGGAAACCGGGGAAAATGGTACTTTTCCTACTTCCTCGCCTCCTGCATTTCCCGATCAATAGTGTTGAATGCAACGACGTGCGTGGGAGAATCCACGGTATCGCGGATGAACTTATCCTTCAGGTTAAGGCGGTAGAGGAAATCCGGCACCGAGAAGATGGAGTACTTCACACTCCGGAGAGAGGGATCGTGGGTGAGGAGGCGCTCCACAGCATCCTTCTTTACATCCCCGACGATGAGGAGATCCACCGGGTCGCTCTCCCCTACGAATGAACCAGCGAGCACCAGGAGCTTTAATCCGGAGAGTCTCTTCAGTTCCGAAAGAATGGCAGATTCCCCCTGCACCGCCTTGCTAAACATGCTCCGGAGATCCGCGTAGAGTGGGAATTCTGGATCCACGTGGAAGTACTTCTTCCGATTCTTCATACGGGATTTTACGAGGCCAATCTTTTTAAGGTTCTCAAGCTCTCTCCTAATCGAATTAATCTGCTCATCCAAAAGCCTTGTGAGCTCGCGGATAAAATATTCTTGCTCGGGGTGCAGGAGAAACGTCGAGAGGAGCTTCACCCTGGTCGTGGAGCTGAACAATGCTTTCAGGGAATCGTGCACAGGGAGGAGCGGAAACTATCGTGCAGAATTTTTATGGGACCTTAAGAAAGTGCACGAGAGAGAAAATAAACTGAACCTCTTCAATGGAAGAAGAGACGAGTACAAATCGTATTCATCTTTATTTGAAAGATCAAGAATAGTATTCAATCTCGCTCTTCTTAAGAATTCCTGGGAGATTCATGGCTTCTTCTTGCACAAACTTTATGAACACTCTCCTAAATGATGAACAAATTTTTTATTCATAATAGTGGAGGGAAGTGCAGATCCCTGAAGTTCCATCCGATAGCGCAAGGTACCGTGAAGTCGAAAAATGCGGTATAATCTATAGATTTCCATACCCATACCAAAAAAGTGATCTTCCGAAAATCCCTCATCGCGATTCTGCTCCTTGGAGCACTCCTTGCTCCACAGGTAGAACCCCTCCTCCATGGGAACGAAACCAATTGGGGAAGCTCTGCTATAGAACTCTTCTCTGTGCCAACAGCGCATGCCCAGAGTAACACTCTCGGAAATACCGCCTCCCGATTCTTTGGAGGGTTGATCGAAATCTTTGCTGTGGTCAATTGGCTGGCCCTCGGAATGGTCCAGGCACTACTTAATCCTGATTTTATTTTTGGTGCGAAGGATGCGGGGGGCGTTCGGGGGATGGAAACTATCCTCCTCTCTCTGTGGAGAGTATCGCGGGATATCGTGAATGGCATCTTTGCATTCATGCTCCTGATCTTTGGTGCCTCCATGATCCTCATGGGAGCAGAGAAGGGTGCCGGAGCCATGTTCAAGGAGAAGGCTCCCAAGTTTGTACTCGCGGTGATCCTCGTCAACTTCTCGTGGTTCTTCCCACGGGTCATTTTGGATATGTCGAACGTCATGCAGGCTGTGGTGTATCAACTCCCGAATATCGTGCACCCAAATGCCAAGTGCATCGCACAGGTACTCCCGGGTCCCGATGGAATAATTAACGGCCAAATTAATGAGCTGACGAATGTCCCGATGCTGAGCGGTGACGACATAAAACAACTCTGTAATTTTGTCTGGAAAGTCCGCCTCTTCCCACCCACGAACGATGAGTGCGGAGCAAACCCCGCACTCCCCGGCTGTCCCCGGCCAACACTCAATGGAACATACCCCAAGCGTGGCAGGCAGCTCTTCGATCTCATCGATATCTACTACACGGATTGGGAGAAGGCAAAGAATGGAACATTCGAAAACGGCAGTCCATTCCCCGTGAGTGGTGCGGATGTGGTAATTAATGGCCTCGCAGTGAACTTTGCAAAGATTCCTCAGCTCACGCGTGTGGAGTTTGAGCAGGATGTCCTGCAGAACATCAGTGGCGGGCTCAAGGAGAAAGTGCAGGCATCCATCAAGTTCTTCGTATATCTGGCATTCCACGCAATCCTGAGTGCGGCGATCGGGCTCATCCTCCTTGCGTTCACGGCTGTGCTTCTCGTGCGTGTTGCCGTGATATGGATGTGCGTCGCATTCATGCCGTTCATCTTCATCGGTCTCCCGTGGAAGGGCACTCTCGGGGATCTGGGGCACGAGAAGGCTCCCAATATCTGGACCAAATTCATTCAGTACGCGCTCCTCCCGGTGTTCGTGGCGATTCCTCTCTCCGTAGGATTCACGCTGCTTGGCTTCTCGGATCAGGTATCGCTCATGAGCATTGCAAACTCCTCGGTCAAAGTATTTGGAATTAGTAACATCCTCACCGGTATCACCGGCCTGCATGAGCTCCTCTGGCTGTTCCTCACACTCGGCATTGTCTGGGCAGGCACATTCAGTGTGCTCGAGAGCGACACATTCTCAGCGAGTATCGTCGGTGGCATTAAAGGGTTTGGGGAGAACGTGCTCGGCATTGTGAAGAAATCCGCACTCTATGCTCCAGTAATTCCATTCCCGGGTCCTGGTGGACACGCAACGAGTGTGGGTGATATTTTGGATTCCACTCGCAATATGGCACATTCGCGTGGGGTGAATTTCCGAGATGCCATAGGTGGAGGTGGGGGCGGAGCAAATAACAATCCCCGCATTGGTCCTACAGTTGCAGCCCCCACGCCTCAGCGTGTTCAAAGTGCATTCACAAGTCCAGCAATGACGCAGCGGGAAAAACAAGATATTGCAGATATTCTCAAGAATACGAGTGAAAGGAATGCGAAACGAAGCCTGGATGATTTTGCACGAAGATTGGAGCAAATTACGCGTGGAAGAGTGGATAGCAACGGACAATCGATAGCTATGGGTGATGCCGAAGCACGTGCACTCGCCATTAATCCGCAGCGGATGAATGATCTCGTGAATACACTCCAGCAGCAAAACGTGATTAACGCCACCGACGCGGGAAACATCCGTAGCAATAGTCAGCACTTCTTCAATATGACGTTCCAGTCGAGGGTCGCACTGGATGCCGGTGATACCACTGCGAGACAGGTAGCACAGAAAACTCAGAATGCACTCCAAAGCAACGTGCCAGTGGAGGATATCGTGCGGGCACTCAAAGCTCATCAGGGTGAACGTGAGGAGGGTGGCCGGCAGGTGGAAGCTGCAGAAATCAAGCGCGTCATCGATACGATCGAACAGACGAGAACTGCAAACGGCGATGTGAATCAGGCCCTCCAATCCATTTAGCACCATGGGTGCCACGCTCAACAGCGGCTCATCCTCTCCGGATCCGGCCACCCCGGAGATCCTTCGAAGTGATAGAGAGCTCGCACAGAAAATGACAGAGCACTTTGGTGTGGATCCAGCATTTGCATCTGCAATCACCACGAGCCTGGAAGCAGAAATTAAGGGAATGGAGATGGAATCGAAGTATGAACTTGAGCGTTGGGTGAAGGAGCTGGAGCACATCGATGCTGCATTTGTTCCTGGACGTTTGATGTCGGTACCTCACCCTGATCTCCTCGCGCATCGCATGCGGCATCGGCACGAGATTGCGGAGAATATCCATGGACTCATTCAAAGAGAAACAAACAAAGCACTGGAGGCGATGCGAAAAGCGAGGGGCATCCCCGGCATGGATGACAGTGCATTCCTCGTTTATGAGGGAAACGTATCCGAGCGACAGAGAATCGGCAGCAAAATTGATTCAATTGAGGAAAGACTCGCGGAGGAGAAACCACTCACGTGGAACGAAGTGGAGGAATTTGGGGAGTTCCTCAAGCGCGTCCTCCAGAGTGGGATAAAAACGGGAGAAGATGTGTTGGGTGCCACCCGCACACGGGTCCAGTACCTCCTCACGAGTGTGGAATCCCGTAGGAGTACCACAGAGGTTGCAGCAAGGAGAGCTGCACTCGCAAATACACCCGGAGGCAGAATCCTGATCGAAAACGAATTCGTGACGCCGGAGTTTGAGGCACATCCGGATCTCTTAAAGAATAGGAACACCGAGCCGATTCGCGACGGCTTACAGATGTCGGTGCGGGCGGGGATATTCCTCGGCTGCGGAATCGTTGCGATCCTAGGCGCAATTCCGGTGATCCGTAAACTCTGGCATGGAGAACCCCCGAGCCTCGCCGATGCGTGGCCTGTGGTATTTGGCATCGCGGCGCTTTCTGCAGGAGGGATGCTGCCAAAATCCTCCGATGAGCTGAACAAGATCCGCTCCACGGAACAGACACTCGAAAACTTCTCTCCCGAGTTTATGAACTCCATTATGGAACCCGCCGCGCGTGCAAGTGTGATTGCCTACACGGATCGCATGCAAACGATCTACGCGCACATGGGGGGGAAAGAGAACGCAGCAAACGCCGCGGATGATCTCCAGGGTATTATGCAGGATAGGGCAGAGAGATTAAAAATTCAGAATGCAGTCAGAGCGAGATCACTCTCCGATACGTACATCGAGGAACTCGCGGGAGGGAAGGCAACGAATCTCTACCATGCGATGGAGCATTTGCCGATCGAGGATCGGGCATACTTTCTTGCAGCGATGGAGAATCTGGAAATCTGGAAACCGGGAAAAGCAGAGCTCGTTCGTGGGATCCTCCTCCGAGAGATTCCTTCAATATAGATCTTAAGCCTTCTTTCGGAATTCCTTCGTGTAGGCCTCCAGCACATCGCCCTCCGCAAAATCGACGGAAGATTCTATTCGTAGACCATACTCCTTCCCCTCCTTCGCCTCCTTCACGTCTTTTTCCACCTGCTTGATGGAGGTGATACGGCCCGTTCCGATTTCCCTATTCTCGCGAAGCACGCGGAAGGGGACGCGCTTGAGGATGCCATCAGTCACAAGTCCTCCCACCACCTGATCGCTCTTCTTACGGAAGAAGATGCCCCGGATCGTGAGGTGCCCCATGACGCTCTCCTCTTCCTCCGGCTCTATGAGTCCATCGAGCAGACTCTTCACATCATCCAAGAGCTTGTAGATCACATCGTAGAGTCTGATCTCCACTCCGTAGGTGCGTGCGATGCTTTCTACGTGTACAGAGACTGTCACATTAAACCCAAGCACGATGCCATCGCTTGCCGCTGCCATCATCACATCGCTCTCCGAGATATTCCCGACCGCACTATGCACTACCTTGGGAGCAACTCCATCCTTGCCCCTCTCTGTCTTTGCAATGGAGCTCCGGATCGCCTCGATCTCTCCTACGGAATCCGCTTTGAGCACAATCTTGAGAACATGCATCTTCCCCTCCGAGAGGCGGGTAATGAGATCCCCGAGTCCCCTCTTCTTCTGTCGCTCACGCACATCCTGAATATGGAGGAGCACCTTCTTTGCCTCCGCATCATCCTGCACCACCTGCAGGATATCCCCGACCTCGGGTACCTCCGAAAGTCCGGAGATCCGCACCGTGCCAGAGGGGTGAACATCGTCCTTCCTCTTCCCATGGGCATCCGTCATGGACTTCACCCTTCCAAAGGTAACTCCACAGACAATCACATCGCCAACATGGAGTGAGCCCGCATTCACGATGATGGAGGCAACGGGCCCAAGTGAGGAATCGAGATGGCTTTCGATCACGGTTGCAACAGCAGGACGCTCCGGGTTTGCGCGGAGCTCTTCCATTTCTGCAAGGAGCACAATGTGCTCCAGGAGATCCTGAATTCCCTGCCCTGTTTTGGCACTACAGAGCACAACGGGTGTTTTGCCTCCCCATTCCTCCGGTTGCAATCCATGCTCCGCGAGCTGCCCACGAATGCGATCGGGGTCTGCGCCTTCGCGATCAATCTTATTGAGCGCAACAATAATGGGGACACCAGCATCCTTCGCGTGATCAATCGCTTCGATGGTCGTTGGCTTGATTCCTTCATCTGCAGCCACGACGAGCACCACGATATCCGTAATTTGCGCACCACGTGCGCGCATGGAGGTGAATGCTTCGTGACCTGGGGTATCGAGGAAGGTGAGAGATTTTCCTTCGTGCGCTACCTCGTAGGCACCAATTTTCTGTGTGATGCCTCCTGCCTCCCCTGCTGCAACGTCGCTCTTCCGGATCGCATCCAGAATCGCGGTCTTCCCATGATCCACATGGCCCATTACGGTGACGATCGGTGCACGTGGAAGGAGGAGCGATGGATCATCTTCCTGGAGCAGTGCCTCTAAGTTCCCTGCGAGGAGCTTCTCTGCGGAGGCCTCCGCCTGCTCCTTCCTCACGGTGATATTGAGATCCGATGCCACAATCGCCGCCGTATCAAAATCAATGTTCTGGTTGATCGAGGCCATCACACCGTTCTTCATGAGTGCAGAAATCACCTCGGGCACCTGCACACCTGTCTTCTCCGCAAACTCCTTCACCGTGATCACATCCGGAAGCTCCACCACCCCCTCCTTGCGCTTGATCTGCTCCTGCACAGTGTGCTCTCTCTTTTTCGGAACACGCTGGAGACGCGGGCCACTTCTCCTCTGAGGAGATCGCCCGCGTGTGGGGAGCGAGACGCGTGCTGCATGAGCTCGCACCGCATCATCCGAAACATCTTCGAGAGTGAGCTTCCTGAGGACGTGCACCTTCTTTGCGGCTTCATCATCGGGAGCTGCCTGCTCCGCTACTCCTTCCACTTTGACAGCTTGATCAGGGGAAGATGGAACAGGAGGAACAACCGGCATCTCCGCTCCAGACTCAGGCATGGAGAGATCTTCTTCCAGAGGGATATTGTGTTTTCGCGCCAGGAACCGGATGACTCCCTGCGCAATCTGATCAGGAATTTCTCTATCTGTTGGCTTAATGCCAAAATCCACCTCCGAAAGTTCCTTTCGGAGAGTTTGTCCAGTCATGCCTAATTTCTTGGCGACTTCAACAAGACGCATGGAAACGAGAGAAAGCCGGGGGAACTGTAGCAGAGAGTATCGTGCAGAGAAATGAAAAAATGCGCTACTCTACAAATCCATGACGACCCATCATCTCGTCACAATCCCCGAACGGCTGGATCAGTGCATAGCGAGGCTCCACAGCACATCGCGCTCGCAGGCTGCGAAGATCATTGATGAGGGGCGTGTTCTCCTGAACGACCGAAAAATTCTCAAGTCCTCAAAAGCGGTATTGATCGGAGATCGAGTGGAAATTCGAGAGGAAAAGAAAAAGGAAGAGGAGATTCCCCGCTCTTCCCTCCCCTTCGATATCCCCACCCTCTATGAGGATTCCTTCTGCCTCGTCATCAATAAGCCTACGGGGTTTGCCGTGCATCCATCGGAAAGTTCCGGAGGACAACACACCATCATCGAAATGCTCCGTACTCACTATGGGAAAAATCTCGATCTCGTCCATCGACTGGATAAGGAGACCACGGGCTGCCTCCTCATAGCTAAAGATACGAAATCCCATGCGCTTCTTCAGGAGCAATTCCAGAGTCGGAGTATCAAAAAAACATACCTCGCAATCGTTGCGGGGATTTTAGAGGAGAAGAAGGCGAGAATCGAAGCAGAGATCGGTCGATCGCTCGTGAACAGGGTGAAGATGTCACTCTTTAAGACAGGCTACAGCCGACCAGCAGTAACAAATTATGAGGTAGTGAGTGCCGGGAAGGATGCCTCACTCCTCCGGTGCGAGATTGAGACTGGGAGAACTCATCAGATCCGCGTTCACCTCTCTTCGATCGGGCACCCGATCCTCGGGGATAATAAGTACAGCACATCGGAAAGTCGATCCATCGGAGATTCTCTTCATGTCACTTCGCTCTGCCTCCATGCGTGGAAACTACAATTCACTGCTCTCGGCGAAAAAAGGGAAGTGACGGTGCAAGCACCGATACCCGTTGCGTTTAAAGAGAATGCAGAGCGATGCAATTTGAGGCTCCCGTGAGGTTATTATACTATTCAACTGAATAGTATAGTATTGCTTCGGGTCGCGCTTTGCGCGTAGAGACGCCTCCTTCAACAACTCCCTCCTTCGCTCCGCTTCGGAAGGGCAGGCAGGACAAGCTGGGCGTCTCAAAAAAAACAGCATACAAATACATCCCTTCTCCCGTAGGGAGAAGGCTAGGATGAGGGGTAAAACATACAACAAACAATGTTTTGTTTTTGTTCAGTTGCCCCTCACCCTAACCCTCTCCCAAAGGGAGAGGGAATGTATGTTGTTTTTAAAAAACCCGCTTCCGGTAAGCTGTCCAAAAGGACAACAAACGGTGGAAGCGGGTAAAGGTGTGATTGGTCTATTCAAGAAGATCTTCGATGTCCCCTGCATCAAGCCGGTGCATCAATCCTTCAATAATGAGAAGAGCCATTCGTGGCTCTTTGCGAACTTTGCGTCGAATTTCTCGAATCAGTTCCTGTTTTCTCCTTTCCTGTTCAGCTTGCATTTGACGAATTTCAGACATATTTGGATCGCAAGTCATACCAGTCTCCTTTACATAATGAGTTTCGAAATCGGGCTCTCGATGATGCCCTCTGCCCCTGCCCGCTTGAGTTTTGGAATGATCACTCTCACCACCATTTCATCAATGATAGCAGTGAGGGAAAACCATCCTTCACTCGCGAGCCTGGAGACAGTTGGTGAACGCAAAGCGGGAATAATCGGCAGAATAGTTTCCAAGTTTTCTTCCCGCACATGCATCGTGAGGCATGCTTTTCCTTCTGCCGCTAAAGCGCCTTGGAGCATGAGAACAATATCTTCCATCTTCTCGCGCTTCCATGGGTCCGCAAAGGAAACAGGATTAGCGATAAATCGTGGAGTGCTTTGCATCACCTCTGCGACAATGCGTAATCCGTTACGCATCAAAGATTCCCCTGTTTCTGTCGATTCCACAATGGCATCGCAGAAGCGGCCGGGCTTTACTTCAGTGGCACCCCAGCTGTAACGCACAGTGGCTTGAATGCCTCTTGCGCTCAGCCATCGATTCGTCATCGTGACGAATTCAGCATCGATGGAGGTTCCATTTAGGTCCTGCAATCCCTGAATAGGAGAATCCTGGGAGACAGCGAGCACCCACCTCGTCGGCTTGCGGCTGACCTTACTGAAGACGAGCTCCGCCATCTCCACAACGCGATCCTCGCACTCACACTCCGCGATGCAATCGGAACCCGTAATCCCAAAATCTGCCTTCCCTTCTGCAACGTACCGTGGAATCTCCTGTGGGCGTACGAGGATTAAGTCCAGCTCGGGATCATCAATGGTAGGAAAGAGACTCCGCTCTTTCACGCCAATCTTGTATCCCGCACTCCGCCAGAGCTCCAGATTTGCTTGCTGCAAACTTCCCGCGGGGAGTTGGCCCTTGAGTTTTTTCTGGTTCATCTAAAGTCTCCTTTACTTTTTATACACATCACTTGGGTTAAAAACACGTTCGCTAATTACTTTCAAACTTCCATCTTCTTCTACCTTTCGGTAGAAACAGCTTCGGTAACCATCATGGCACGCCGCTCCGCCAATCTGATCAATATTCAGAATAACTGCATGAGCCTTTGCGTCGTAACGACCTCGCACCGATGCCAGATACTGGTAGTTTCCACTCTCTTCTCCTTTTTCCCACAATCCTTGCCTCTTGCGGGAATAATAATGCACTGTGCCCTCGCTCAATGTTCGCTCGAGCGCTTCTTCGTTCATGAACGCGGCCATGAAAACATCCTTTCGTACCCTATCCTGCGTAACCGCAAGGATAAGACCAGAGCCCTTAAAAAGATCTTGAGGAACAAATGCGGTAAGTGGCCTAAAGAATGCCATGCATCGATTTCGTTGATCCCTATCGAAGCTCGTTTTTATCAAGAGGCAATCCGCATCGCAATCGATGAAGAGCTCCTCTGGGATCGCATGCGAAGACCATTCCGGCTCCGGTGTCGATGAACGATTCGGCCACCATTCCATGAGCTCCTCAAATTTCTCTTGTTCAAGCCTCGACACAACAATGATTTCCGATGTGCTCCTTTCCTGCACAATGGTAGGAATTGAACCTCGAAGTTCATTCCATTTTATCAATTCTCTCACGTTCATACATTTCTCCTTCACTGTGTTTTCAAAGACCAATCACACCATGTTTTCCGTTTGCGTACAACGCAAACAACTCCCTGCTCTCGCAGGGAGGAGACGAAGTCGACTTACAATTACTTACGCATCATCGACGCCATCCTCTCACCACGAGAGGCTGCAGGATGGTGATGATGTGTCGCGAGTTTTAGTATTCTTTGGTATCCGCCTTCTCCTGACTGCAAAAAACGAGCGACACGCGTCACCGTCGTTGTACTTGCGCCTGTCTTCTCCATAATTTTTCGATACGTTTCGCCTAAAGCAACCCTCTTTGCAACTTCCAATCGCTCACTCCATGCCTGTAACTCTGTAAGGGTACCCACATCGCGTAAGAAGTCCGCAACCTCAGTTTCGGTCTTGCAGGCAGCAATAGCCTTGCAGAGGGCCCGGAACCACGGATCCTTTCTCCAATTGCCTTCGGTGAAGCTTCGTTTAGCCATAATGGGAGGTATACCTGCTTGCCGGCCGTAGCTCCAAGAGGAGCGGAGGCTGGCACGCCGTAGCGACTGAGGAGAGAATGGAGAATGGTGTACCGGCTAAAGATAGTACCTCTATCGCGGAGGTGTGTCAATGTATTATCGTATTGTCACAAATGGGTTCCAAATAATCGAAAAGCGAACAAAAGCATGGTTTTAGGGAATTTTACTCATTTCATGTTTTCCAGCATTTTCTAGACGACTATTTTGGTACTCCGTTGCCCTCCGTATAGTAGCCGCATCGATCATTCCTGGAGGGAACCCCAGTGCTTTAAGCGAGATATCGAGTTGACGAAGATATTCAGAAACCGGAAGCACATGGAGATTTTCCTCTAATTGTTCCTCGTCATCTGCAAGCATATGAATGATTTGATCAATTTGTTTTACGTGTCGCAGATGCTGGTCATACTCAAACACTTCCTGTTCTCTCTGATTGAGTTGATCCTCGGTGATTCCGATTTCTTCCAAGGCGAGAGGAGAATGAAAGTAATACTTACTCATCATAATTGATCTCAAACGACGCATATCCCACACATCATCCCCATCATTATTCAAAGAATCTTTCCACGCAGCACGTGCAAAACCGAGGTCTTGGTATCGGCCCAGTTTTTCAAATCCAATAATGAGAGTGATGACAATACCCACAAATGCCGTAGTTGCCATGATTCTCCTCGTAGTACGGAAGGCTCGACGAGGTATTTCGCGGAAAACAACCTGCAGTAATATTCGTGGAACCTCGATGCAACCTCGCAGACACCCGAGTGGCTCTCCTTGTTTGATTTCTCTATTTTCGGGAGAAAGAGTTTCTCGGGAAGGAGAATTCATAATTCAATGAAAAAATTATCGCTTCTCAATCACATACCGTAGAACATCCAAAATCTTCCCCTCACTATTCCTGGCAACAACCGTGAAGGTGTTGGTTCCCGTTCGGTAGTTCCCGAATTCCTCTTTGGCGATGTAGTTCCATGTCACCTTCCCCGCTTCGTAGAGGGAGAGCCTGTAGCCATTTACGCTCATCGTTACAGTATCTGGATGGGTTTCGCCTTCAATGAGTACCTCTGTCTCGCTCGTTTCGTAGGGTGAGCCAGTGGTTGGAGCAATGACACGGAGCGATCCTGGATGAAGGGAGGCATCGTCATTTGGCTCAGCCCCATCAATTTCAGAAGGAGGAGCTTCTGCTCTCCAGAGAATCACAATGCGTACAGGTTCACTCGTGTTCCCCGAACGATCTACGGCCACAACTTCGTACGTATTCTCGCCCACACTGATATTGCCCATTGCACCATTGATGAGGTACGCCCAGGGCTTCCCGGGAACATATTTCTGCAGACGGTAGCCATTCACGATGATTCCAACGGCCTCGCTTGAGGCGGTTCCTGTGATTTCGAACTCCTCGGCTTGCATGGAAACAGGAGCAGGGGGGGTCACCATATCCGCAGCAGTGAGGTTTGCGGGTGAAGTAATCACCACGGGATCAGGCGGTGCAACATCATGGCGAAGTGCGATGCTCTTCGTTTCGATGAGGAGTCCATCTTTATCCTCTGCCTGCACCTCCACTGTGAATTCTTCTTCGGTAGGAATCGCGATTTCCTTCTCGTATTTCCCCTCCGCAAGATCCGCCGCGTACCCATTCACGCGGACCAAGGCAACGCGGGAACCCACACGACCTTTGATGATTACCGCTTCTCCATCGAGGAGGGCATTATCCTGCGGCTCATCAATCATGAGCTCCACACCTTCCACCGTCGTTGCTGCAGAAGAACTCGATGCAGATCCGCCAATAACGGGAGCTTCCTCTCGTTGCTGTAATGCGAATTGCACAAACGGTGTTCCAGAGCGATCATCGGAGAGTACATCTCGCAGGGAGTAGGGATCACCATCATCCTGAGAGAGTTTAGAGATGAGAGATGTCGTGAGGAGGAGTTCCTGTCCTTCGCCAGTGATAACGGTTTCCTTGCTCCGTCCAACACGAACGGCTGAACTCACACCTGGGCCGGTCGTTGTGAATACTCCAAGGATTTCACGTCGCTCAGCAGATGTATCTGGATCTCCACCGATGAGCGCCCTCGTAAGTGGAGGAACCGCATGCGTTGCAAAACCGGTTTCCACTGAGCGGATAACCGCAGAACCGGTTCCACTCTCGACGAAGAGGGTCCCGCTCTCGAGAATGAGTTCAATGCTTGAATCATCGACTCCTTCCAACACATCCCCGAGGCGAACGGTACTCCCCTGATCCACTATCACCCTTGTACCATCGAAGAATCGAAGGAGTGCGTAGGATGCGTTATCGGTGCGGATACGATCATTGCTGTAGAGCTTCAGACCGGTTTCTGCACGTTCTGCATTCTCCCCTCCATCAATCATCACCTCCACTCTTCCACGCCCATCGGTTGCAAGAATTGTTGCAACGCGACGAACTTCGCCACTCGAAGAAAAGAAGTGCAGGAAGAACCACACGCCGAGGAGCACAAATACCGCAATGACAATGAGTGGTGCTACGTTTCTCTTTGGCTCGGATCCCTGGGGCATCGGAAATGCCGAAGAGCCATAGCGCCGTCGTCTGCGAGAGAGAAGCATGGGGTGCGAGAGGAAATAGTATAGCAGGCACCGGTGGAAGATAGGGCAAGTTTGGTAGGTTAGGTAGGCTTATGGGGTTTGGTAGGTTTAACCTGCCAAACTCGCCAAACCTACCAAACCATCATGCAAATGGATTCTCATACCGCGCATTCTTCCCGAGTGCCTCTTCGATCCGCAGGAGTTCGTTGTACTTGGCTGTTCGATCACTCCTCGAAAGAGAACCTGTTTTGATCTGCCCCGCGCGGAGTGCCACGGCAAGGTGCGCAATGAACGTATCTTCGGTCTCACCACTCCTGTGACTAATCACCGCATTCCATCCAGATTTCTGTGCCAACTGCACCGCATCAACAGTCTCCGTGACTGTTCCGATCTGATTGAGCTTAATGAGGACAGCATTCGCTGCTTTTTGCTTGATCGCTTTTTCGATCCATTCGACATTCGTCACGAGAAGATCATCTCCAACAATCTGAACCCGATCTCCGAGTGTCTCAACGATTCCCTTAAATCCCTCCCAATCATCTTCGGCGTGGCTATCCTCAATGGAAATGAGATCGTAGGCGCGGCTCAACTCTTGGTAGTAAGCAGTAAGTTCTGTAGAGGAGAGTGATTGACCATCCACGAAATATTTCCCTGCTTTGGAGAATTCCGATGCCGCGGCATCAATCGCAAGATGCACCTTGCCCTTGTACCCCGTCTTCTCAATGGAAGCCAAGAGAAATCCAAATGCTTTCTTGCTTCCCTCAACACGAGGTGCAAATCCCCCCTCATCTCCTACCGCTGTGATGTGGCCAGCATCCTGCAAAAGTCCCTTCAATGTGTGGAAAATTTCTGAGCCGGCGCGGAGTGCTTCGGAGAACGAGGGGAAATCTACAGGGACGATCATGCATTCCTGAAACGAGAGTCCGGAATCAGCATGCTTTCCTCCGTTCACCACATTCATGAGAGGAACCGGGAGCAGATTCGGTGATTTGACTCCAAATTGATCCGCAAGTGATTCCCACAATGGACGATCTTCCGAGATCGCACGTGCTCTTGCTACGGCCATCGAAACACCGAGAACGGCATTGGCACCGAGCTTCGACTTATTTTCCGTTCCATCAAGATCGATCATCGTTCCATCAATCGTACGTTGATCCATGGCATCCATTCCTTTCAGTTTTTTAAAAATCGGACCGGAGACATTCGCCACAGCTTTTAGAACCGATTTCCCTCCGTAGAGTTTCTTATCTCCATCCCTGAGTTCCAGTGCTTCATGAGTTCCTGTGGAGGCACCAGAGGGAACAGCCGCACGACCAAGAGAGCCATCATCAAGTTCGCAATCCACCTCAATCGTGGGATTCCCACGGGAATCGAGAATTTGGCGGGCATGGAGGGAGATGATTACAGGCATGCGACACGCGAATGATAGCAAGAGTCTTCCCCAATGCGTAGGGGCGCCCCACGGGGGCGCCCTTTCAGAACGTAGAGAAGCATCTCACCGGGGCGCCCTGTGGAAGGATCCATCATCCCAAGGTATTGGAGTACCATAAGCATCCATGGATCACCTCGATACAGATGCGGTGAAACAGAAGTTTCGTCCACGCTCTATGCGTCTCCATGAATGGAATTACGCAAGTGCTGGCTGGTATTTTGTAACGATTTGTACGAGGGATCGCTATCCATTTTTTGGTGAAATCGATGAAGAGGGAAAAATGAATCTCAATCCACTAGGCAAAATAGTAGAAGAATATTGGCTCAAAATTCGATCCTTACATTCCTCTATTGAGCTGGATGAATACATGATTATGCCAGATCACCTCCATGGCATTCTCATTATTGATCATGAATATGAAGAAAAAATGCCTCGGCGATGGCAAAAAGGATCACTCGGGGTAATGATGAATCAATTCAAAGGTGCAACGACGAAACAAATTTGGGCAATGGGATATAAAGACTTCGCATGGCAAAGAAATTTTTATGATCATGTAATTCGAAATGAGAAAGATCTGCAAAGAATTCGTGAATACATCTTCAGTAATCCCGAAGCAGAGGCTTGTAGAGACAAATAGAGATCTGGGCGCGCCAATGGCGCGCCCCTACTCACCTCGATGACCCGGCGCCCCACGGGGCGCACTACGATGACGAATGCCATTCTCAATTTCCCAAGGGCTTCAACACCAATACCACCTTCTCTCCCCTAGCTGGATCCCCATCATTCCAATCCCCCATCGCACTCATGATCCGATCGAACGGGTAGAGGTAGCCCTCCCCCCTCTTGGTCCCTGGATCATTCGTGATGAAGTATCCATCATCCGTGTACCCACGGAGAACAAACATGTGGTAGAGCGGCCCGGGACTTTGGAAGAAAGGGTTACCGAGCTCACGACCGGCCGCCGGAACGATAATGACGTGACCCTCCGAAAGTTGATCTTTGAGGAGTTCGATAGTCGGATCTTTAACGAGTGCTACGGGGATCTTGGGGTCCACATCGTGAATCAGGGTCATCACCTGCTCTGCAGTTTGATCAATCGGGAAGCCGAGTTTTTCGTTCGCTTTCACAAGATCCAGAATCCCGGCCTCTGCATCGGCGGGATCGGTGATGGGATTTGCAAAGACATAGCGGATCGCCATAAGTGCTGAGGCCTCTTCGCACGCTTCCTGGTACGGGAGATCCCAATTGCCGGTAGGTGCCTGAGAGGTAAAGGGAACGGCGAGGTTTACTTCGGCACGAGTAGGGTTAGGGTTAGGGCTTGAGCTGGAAGTGGAACTCGAAGTTGTAGAGATTGGATCAATGATGGGAGGGAGCTCGCGTTCCAGAAGTTTTTCCGCTTCCAGAATCTCCCGATGTCGCTGCCATTTTGGAACCACAACAGATGTTCCTGCAAGGAGGATTGCCAGAGCGCCGATGATGAGAAGAATTTTTTTCATGAGGTTCATGGGAGATCTTCATTCAAACCCTAGCCCTAACCCCAACCCCATCACAACCATTTTTTCCATCCAAAGTACGCGAGAGTGGAGATCAGGAAGAAGAGGAGAAAGCTAGAAATCATCACAAACGCATAAGGGTCATTTGCATGCGGGAGCGGAACATTCATGCCGTAGAGCCCCGTGAGTACGGTGAGCGGGAGCATCGTGACGGAGAACACCGTGAGCACCCGGACAATGCGGTTCGTTTTGTTCTGGATCCAACTCTCGAACGATTCGTGGAGAGCGTTGATGACTTCCTTATCAGTCTCGAGGAGTTCCCACTGCCGTTCGATCGCATCCAGAACGTCATCGAAGTACACATCCAATCCCTCATCCAAAAACCTCTTGCTCTTGTGTTCGAGAGCAGCAACAAGCGCGCGTTGTGGGAGCAGGATGCGACGCATGGAGATGATGTTGCGCTTAAGCTCCAGGAGTGTTCGGAGCACTTTGATTTCGCGCTCTTCCTCAAACAGGATCGCTTCGAGCGCCCTGAGCTTCCGTGTGACTCCATCCACAAGCGGGAAGCAGGATTCGAAGAATTCATCAATGAGACTGTAGAGAAGGTATCCAGATCCCTTACCCATAATCTCCTCCTTACGCTTTTCATCTTTGTGGAGCCTCGCCCAGAGATCATTGAGTACATTGAGATCACCTTCGTGGAGAGTCACCACGTAGTTCTGTCCCACGAAGATGTGGATTTCCTCCTTGACGATGCGATGAGTTTCCTCGTTGAAGTACGGAATGTGGAGTACGAAGAAGAGGTAGTCCTCGTACTCATCAATTTTGGGTCGCTCGTGCTCGCTTTGGCAGTCCTCGATATCGAGATCGTGAAACTTAAACTCTTCCTGGAGCGCTTTGAGTGCTTCCGGGGTGGGTCTGGTTAAATTATGCCACGAGAGCTCCTGGCAGCGGATGGACTGCACGCGCGGCATTGTAGTCTCGATGCATGGATCATCCAAGACACTTCTCCATTTTTATTTTCTCACCGAAGTGCGCCAACTTCCTGCTCAATCGCCCGGACCTCCCGCAGGATGAGCGGATCATCCTTCATCATCTTCTCGATCTTCCGAACGGAGTGAATGACGGTGGAGTGATCCCTGCCCGAAAACCGTTCCCCAAGCTGCGAAAGACTCATCCGGAGATACTTCTTCGCAAGGTACATGGCAACCTGTCTTGGCATGAGAATCTCCCGCAAGCGCGAGGTACCGGTGATATCCTGAATGGAAATCGAGTAGTACGCACTCACACCCTCCAGGAGATCCTCGAACTTGAGCGCTCGCTTGGGGGGGGCTTCGAACCCGATGAGTTCCTCCCCTACTTCTCTATGAGGATCGCGCGCAAGCTTACAGAGGATTTCTGCAATGGAGTTCACAGTGGGGATTCGCTGCTCGAGTTCGTACTGTGCGACTGCCTGCATCAGAATCCCCTCCAAGCTTCGGACGCTATCTGTGACGTGCTCCGCGATGAACGAGAGCACTTTCTGATCGAAGAAAATTTCGTACTCGCGCGCTCGCTCCTGCAAGATAGCAACACGCGTCTCGTAATCCGGGAGTGCGACATCCGCGATCATGCCGCGTTCGAACCGTGAGCGGAGGCGATCATGGAGCAGACTATGGAGCTCCAGTGGCGGACGATCAGAGCTTACAACGACCTGCTTACGCGCTTCGAGCAATGTATTGAATGTGTGGAAGAATTCCTCTTGAGTCCGCTCTTTGCTCGCAAAAAACTGTACATCGTCGATGATGAGCATATCCACCTGCCTGTACTTCCTGCGGAGTCCTTCGATCTTCTGCTGGCGTATTGCTTCGATCACCTGATTCGTGAACTCCTCGGAAGTGATGTAGAGCACAACAGCACTCGGATTCGCGTGGTGGTACGCATGCCCTACCCCCTGCAGGAGGTGCGTTTTGCCAAGTCCCACGCCCCCGTAGATGAAGAGCGGGTTGTATTTGCCCCCGGGCTGCGCAGAGGCTGCCTGCGCCGCTGCATGGGCCAAACGGTTACTTGGACCCACCACAAATGAATCGAGCGTGTAGCGAGGGTTAAACATGCGGCTCTGCAACCCCTCCCCTACTTTTATTTCCATTTTCCCGGGGAGCTTCCTCGGTTTTCGGTCGGGGAAGAGCGTGAGGAGATTTACAGTTCTTGTCTCATCATCACGGAGGCTCAAATCCACGTGGTACATGATTTGATCAATCGCTGGGTTAATTTGCTGTGCCGCTTTCAGAATGGACTCTCGGTAATTCTGGAGATGCCAATTCAAATACATGGGAAGAGGTAATCCCACAATGAGCTTCCCTTCATCTAACCCCAGCACCGACGTATCCTTAAACCATGTGATGAGCATCGAGCGCTGGATGGTCGGCTCCAGCTTTTTGAGAATTTCGACCCATAGTGATTTGTAGGGAGCGGTATTCATGATGCAAGGAGACGCAGAATGTCGTTCCAAGTCACAATCAGCATGAGCACCATAATGAGTGCAATGCCGATACCATTCGTGATGACTTCCACCCTCCGGTTCATCGGGCGTCGCGCGAAGAGCTCATAGAGCACGAAGATCACTCGTCCCCCATCAAGTGCTGGGAAGGGCAGGATGTTGAGCACCGCAAGGCTAAGGCTAAGAAGCCCCACAAGTCGCAGGTACTTCATAAATCCCTGCTGCAGAGAGGTATGCGTGAGCTCCGCGATACCGACAATGCCGGCAATGTCATCCGGAACCTTCTGCTCAAGAGTGAGTGAGCGTACGAGTACCCCAACCCCTCGGATTGTTCCAACCGTGACTGTCGTAGTCTCTCGAAGTGCAATGATAGCACCCTCCAGGAACGAATGATTCACCCCTTCGATCGAGGCAGCGAAGGGAGCAAGGACGATCCCCGCCTTGCCATCCTGGAGTGTGACGCTCTTCGTCACTGCTTCTACTTCCTCGAGCGGAGACTCATCACTCGGATACTTCAGCATGTACGTCACTGATGCTTTTCCCTCTTGAATTGCGAGTATCTCTTCCACAGTCGTCACGGACGTTCCATCGACAGCAACGATTACTCCTCCTGGCTCAACACGAGCCGCGGCCGCAGGAGATTCTGGGAGAACTTCCTTCACCACCACTCCCCAGCTCACCTCTACCTCCCCTCGTGTATCGCCTCCCTGCAAATCTTCGTAGGTGAGGTAGGTGGGAACCCATTGGTAGAGCCAAAAACCCACGGTGAAGATGCAGAACGCCACGAGCACATTCATGCAGACTCCGGCAACTAGAATAAAGAGGCGGGCAGGAATTGGGGCTGCAGCAAAACTTCCTGGATTGTCGCGCTCGTCTGGATCCAGACTATTTTCACCCTGGAGCCGAACGAATCCTCCAAAGGGAATCGCATTGAGTGAGAAGAGTGTCCCGCGATAGGTAAAGAGACGTTTCACACGCGGCGGAATACCAAAACCAAACTCCTCCACATTCACCTTGGACCATTTGGCAGCAAGGTAATGCCCAAGCTCATGAACAATCACGAGCAATGTAAGCAATACTAAAAACGCGATTCCGGAGAGAACGAAACTCATGGGAAGCGCAGCGTAGCTCCGATGTGGAAAAAAGAAAAGTTTTCCACAGAGATCAGATTGCGAAGCGCAGGAAAAATTGTGGGAGATTTTTTGCTTCGAAAAACATGTGCTTTCCGCTCAATCGTACGCAAGAACAATTGCTTCCACCTTTTGTACACCCAAAGCTTTGAGTACCCGTGCGCATTCCTCGAGTGTTGCACCAGTCGTAAACACATCATCGACGAGGATCACACGCTGAGGCACAGGGAAACCTCTCTTGCCCTCAAAAGCTCCCCGGAGTGCTTTCCACCGCTCCGCTCTCGTACGCCTCACCTGGTGCCCTGTAGGACGTACCCTACGGAGAAGCGGGGCAACTTCCATCTTCCACTTCTTCGAAAGATGAGCTGCAAGCAGTTCTGCCTGGTTGAATCCCCGCTCAAACTTCCGGAGGAAGTGGAGAGGAACAGGGCACAGGACCTTCTCCTGATCCAAAGGGAAATATTCGACAAGCGCACGGTTCAATTCCTCTGTGAGAAGAATGGAAAGACGGGGGATGCGCCGGTACTTGAATGTATGAATCACTTTTTTGAGGAGTGGAGTATCGCGGTAGGAACCCATGGCAAAGATCCGATCGATGGATAGTACACCACGCTTTCGAAGTTCCTCCCCGGGAAAGATCCGAGAGGTAAAGCGGAGACAAGAAATCTCCTCTGGACTCATCCACTCACCCTCGCTTCCTCTGAGCGATGTCTTGGGGAACAGAAAATCGAGGAGCATAGTGGCTCATTATAGAGGATTTCCGATTTATTTCCCAAGAAGTGAGCCAAGCGTCTGCTCTGTTGTTGCGGAAGTGACAATGTTCGAGGGGAGCATAAGGAGTTGCGAGCGATCGAACCCTTCTCCAACGGAGGGGTTCAGGGTTACACCAAAGAGGTATCCGGCCTGCAGCGCATGCTCCATCACTCGATCATTCGTGCCGCCCCGTGGATAGGCTACCGCGATGATTTCCTTCCCTGTGAGCTCCGCAAGCACCTGCCTGCTCTTCGCAAGCTCTGTGAGAACCTCTTGGTTTGTGAGCGCGCGGAGATCATTCCCCGTCTTCCCTGCGGATTCCACATCGTTGCCATTCGAAGAGAGGAGCCGAATGAGATCTGGGGAAATCCCATCTGCCCCAATCTGATCGGAGGCAACAAAGATGGTTGCTGTTGCATCGGAAGCTCGCAGAGCATCTGCAATATCCTTGATGGTTTCCTTTGTGGCATCCGCAATGAGGAGAATGACATAGTTCCCAGGAATTTTGGTGTCTCGCTGCTGCTGCGTGAGGAGGAGATCATAGAACGCACGAAGAGTAATGACGTTCTTTCCCTCCGCTTTGAGAAATGCAAGGTGCCGCACGAGCGTATCCGCGATGCCCGCCTCATCTCCGCGGTAGCGGAGGAGTGGAATGGTGAAACGCTCCTGCCGCACGATGAGCTTTGGTAGGTAGGGCTTCAGGTACTGCGAAGAGATGTACCCTTCTTTCCCTGCATAGGGAATGCGTGCCCACTCACCCTCGATCGCAAGCGGCTTGACGAGTTCATGTGCTCCAAGCTCCCCTAGTTTGAGTGCTCCGGCTTTTGGCTCTGCTCGCACATTGAGGAATGCAAAGTTTACCTCGTACTGACCTTCGTACTGTTTCTTGATTGCCTCCAGCTGCTCATCTGAGACAACTCTCGCAATGTAGGCAGTGGAGACGTATCCGTGTCTCCCATCTTCAAGCTGTACCTCTCCCCATTGTGCACTCGGGAACGAGAGAGCTTTGAGGAGCGCACCCTGCGTGAGTTCTTCCACAAGGGGCGCCTGAATGCTCGGGGATTCACGCACATTCACAAATGCATTGGTGACCCGGAACGTATTCTCCTCCAAGCTCCCAAGCTTCGAGCGGAGTGCATCAAACCGGTGCGCATCCGCCACATCCACTACCACCTCTTCCTCCACTACCACAACTCCGGAATCGAGTGGCAGGGCACCTTCCACCAATCCTTCGGTCGATTCCACTGTCCCCTGTCCATTTTCGATACGATCCAGGATTTCACTAATCTTTTCCGCATCGTCCGCCGTGAATGTAAAAGAATCTTCCTCTTCTACGGAAGATCCGCAGGAGATGAGGAGGAGAGCCGGGAGGAGTAGGAGAATCCGTCGCAACTTCATGGATACAGTGTACAGGGAAAAGTACTGTGTATTCGGTACTTGGGAGGGTGCACATCACCATACCAAATACCCCTGACGAATTATCCGAGGAACAGTACACCGATCGAGGCGACGAGGATGAAGGTGAGAATGTGGCGCTGCATGGCGCTGTGGGGAAATGAGGAATTGAAAATTGATAATTGAGAATTGAAAATTTTCTGCGACTACATTCGGTCGGGAACTCGGAGTGTAAGAATTTCCGCTCCGCACTTCAGGATGTCCGCCGTGAGCCCGGTGAGTGCAATTCGCAAAGCTCGCGCGGGCTCAGCGGCGTTCAAAATAGGGAGGGCGTTGTAAAAGAAATTGAAATCTTGGGAGAGTGCATAGAGGTAATTCGTGAGTTTGTGTGGCATGGCCTCCGCACGTGCTGATTCCAGAATCTCCGGGAATTCGTTCATCCTCCGCATAAGGAGGAGCTCTGCGTTCTCGAGCGAAGGGACAGAATTCGGGGGGGTGATCTTCTGCACATCTGCCTTTCGGAGCACCGATCGAGCGCGGGCATGGGTGTACTGGAGGTAGGGGCCGCTGTTACCTTCGAACGTGAGCGCTTTGTCCCATGTGAAGATCATGTTCTGCTTTCGGTTCTGGCTCACGACGCCATAGACGAACGCGCCGACGCCAACAATCTCCGCAAGCTCCGTGCGTTCTGCTCCTTCGATCTCGGATGCTTTTTCTGCAATGAGCTTGTCCGCTCTCGTGATCGCTTCATCCAATGCTTTTTCCAGCTGGATGATGTTTCCCTTCCGCGTACTCATCGATTTATCCGGGAAGCTCATTCTCCCAATCACGACGTGCTCAAGGTGAGGCAGGTTCCAGCCAAGCTTTCGCACCGTTGCAAAGAGCTGCTCAAAGTAGAGTTGCTGTGCAACATCCACCACGTAGAAGAGTGTTTCTGGATGGAAGGTATCCACTCGATACCGAATCGTTGCGAGATCGCGCGTGAGGTAAATCGTTGCCCCATCACCCTTCACAACGATTGCCGGGGGCAAGTTGCTCCCCTCTTCAAACTCTACAATGAGCGCCCCCTCCTTCCCCTCTACAAATACGCCCTTCTGCCTCCCCTCCTCGATAATCGGCTGCATTTTATCCTCGTAGAAGCTCTCCCCATGGGTGTGATCGAAGTGCACATGGAGTCTTTGGTAGAGCTTCTCGATCGCACCCATCGTGACCTCTACGACATCACGCCAAAATGCGCGAAGAGTGGGATCTCCCTGCTCAAGTTTTTTGAACGCTTGCCGACCTTCATCCTCAAGTGTTGGATCATTTTTTGCTTCTTCGTGGAACCGAACGTAGAGATCGAGCATTTCATCCAGCGTGTACTCCTTTGTTCCTTTGCCTGATCCCCACTTGGCTAGAGCGACAGCGAGCTTCCCAAACTGAGTCCCCCAATCACCGAGGTGATTAATCCGGATGACGTTGTACCCTAAGTGCTCGTAGAGATTGCCAATGGTCTGCCCAATCACCGTACTCAAAATATGATGTACTCCGAGTGGCTTCGCGATATTTGGCTGGGAGTACTCCACAATCACTGGTGCCTCGTTCTTACGCACAGTCTGTGGTTCGCAGGCAGCTTGTACCCGGAGGAGCTGCTTTAACCTGGCTGCGATCGTAAGCGTGATGTTCAAAAAACCAGGACCTGCCATTTCCACCTTTTCGATGTCCTCCACACCCTGCAGCTGCTTGATCAACATTTCTGCTATCTCCTTGGGGGCCTTACCTACTTTTTTACTCATCTGCATACAGCAGTTCGTGGTGAGGTCACCAAGAATGAGATCAGAAGGCGGTACAAGAATAACTTCCGTACTCACGCCGTACGCAGACTCCAAGGTTTTGCCGATCAAAGTGGAGAGAGATTTGTACAAATTGATTGATCAGGGATAAGCGCACTGTATTAAGGAGAAAACAGCATGTCGAGCTTGGAACTGAATATCACCTTGATCACACTTTGTATTCAGTGTTTGAATACATTTTTTGTGCACAAACGTTCACCACGACATTTTGTGATGAAGAAAATTGATAACACAACCCCTAGATCTTTTGGTTTTTCTTCTTTTTCACCAATTCTAATCGATACCTCATTATGTCCTCTGTAAGCGTATCTTGGCCAAATCCCTTTTTGTACGCCCCTTCAGCTTTTCTCTTTTTAAGAAATTCCCAAAATTTCCTCCTTGAGAGACCATCTTCAGCACTAGGAATAAGGTAATACGCCCCCGCTACAAATCTTTCATAGAGAAGATGTTCTGTCAGTTTTTGAACTTCCTGATCAACATGCAATGCTTCTAAAAGAATAAGATCATTTTGTAGCGCAGCTTCAACCGCCGGTGGATCTTCACTTAATTGAAGATCCTGGAATGGAGTTTTGCTCATTACAGATGCACGAACAAAATTTTCATGTAAGGCAGAGACATCGTTTGAAAATGGGTAACCAACGAATCGATTCTCCTCCATCAATTGTTTTACATGGAGAAATACATTCCACCGAGGAGCAAAAGAAACATACTTCCCTCTCCAATGAGCAATGAGCAGAGCATCTAGTGAAGGGTAGACTCCTTCAATATAAGAAGGATATTCCAAAATCATATCAGCTTGTTGCCAAACCATTTCAGTACTATCGAGGTTTGGCTTAAAATGTCCTTCTGAATTGATTTCCATCAATCTTGATACAAGATAGCTATAATCAGCTCCCTTCATTTTCTTTTCTCTTACTCCAAGTTCTTGAAGCTCTCTTTCATACAGACGTCGAACATCGATCTTTTCTTTAATCAACGCTCCACGTGTCTTAGAACGCATAAATTCAATTCCTCGATACACGGATGCATTAATAAAGCTTGGTGAAGATCTATGTTCTGCATCCTCAAAAGGGTTATCGGTCCCTTCTTTAATCATATTTATATTATAACATATTAATTAATTTATAGCAATTTTAATTCGAACTGTGCTTCTCCTCCTTCAGCTTCACTGAGGTCCTCTTCCTACAGCCTGTGCAGAACTTCACGTAACCCTCCTCCGAGGGCTTAAAATCCTTCCACGTCTTTGCTCCTTTCTGCCTGTGGAGCCGTACCGACGCGGTGCGACGGTTGCATTCCTTGCAGTAGCCGGCGAAAACAGTGCGCTTACCGCGTGGCATAGAATCTTAGAAAGCCGCCCTAGGATACGTATTTTTAGGGAGAGAGCAAGGAAATAGTGATGCGGAGGGGCTGCCTATTCCACAACGAGGAGTGCCAATCCCACAAAGAGGATAGAGAAGCTGAGGAGCTTAATGTGCACGGATTGTGCTGTGAGAAGCTCCCGTGGCGCAAAATTGGGAGAAAAGCGCGTGAGGAGCCATGCAAGCGAAATCACCACGACAGGTTTCATGTTCGAGACAATGGAAACAAGGGAGAGGTACCCCGTGGAATATGCCCATGCCCCTAAGAATTCAGCCAGGAAAAAACAGGTAATGGCTGCAGCGTTAAAAAGGGAAAAAGACCACCGGGAGCGAAGAGCTAAGAAGCACTTCGATCGAATGGAAGGAATACTAAGAGGGATGGAAAACGCCAACAGCTCCCTCGCAAGCAGTATCCAAAAAAATACGTTCGTAACAGTGAGTCCTGATTCCAGCGCTGCCTTCTCTACGACATAGAAAGGAAGGTAGAGAAGGGCAAGGGAGGTGAGATACAGAACTGTCCTGCGTAAATTCCCTGAATGATTGAAGAAGGAGAGCATGAAGGCACCCGCAATAATGAGGATTGCTCCAAGTGATTGCAGTGCTGTCCACGATTCCTGAAAGAGGAGGAATCCCACCACACTGAGGAGGAGTGAAAGTATGGCCCACGCAGCATTAGTCACAGAAATATCAATGACATTGATGATTCTGAAGAACCACAGATCACCAATAAAGCTGATGCAGCCAACAAGGAGAAGCGGGTACATCCAGGGTGTTGTATGTATATCAGTGAGGAGAGGGAAAAGAATGAGGATGAAAATGCTGAAAAATGACTGGCACCACATGAGCACGAATGGATTTTTCTCGTAGTTTCGAACAATGAGGGAATCAATCACATTCACAAGCGCCCACATCACCATGCTGATGAGGGTGAAAACGAGCCACATACCTTACGCCATCGATCCTGCATGCTCATTGCCCTGCAGGTAGCTAAAGACACTGTTTGCTGCGATTGCACCCTCCCCTGCTGCCGTTGCAAACTGCGCAAAGTAATTGCTGGCATTCGTGACATCTCCTGCACCAAAGACTCCAGCGATGTTCGTCCCTTGATTCGCCCTCACCGAGAGGAAGCCGCGCTTATCGAGCTCACAGCCAAGCTGCTTTGCAAGATCTGTTGCTGGAGTGGAACCCACTTCGATGAAGACGCCATCCACTTTTATTTCGTTGGAATTTGCAAAGGGTTGATCGAGCTTCACTGCTTCCACTTTCTTTTCGCCGAGGACTTCCACTGTATTCCGCTCAAGTACCAGAGTGATATTTTCCTTTGCCTTCACCTTATCTACCCAGTAGGGCTCCGCTTTAAATTCGCTGCGACGATGGATGAGGTACACGTTCCGTGCAACTTGTGCTGCAATCGCAGCGCCTTCGACCGCAGCATCCCCTCCTCCGATCACGGCAACATCCTTCCCTTTATAGAAGAAGGCATCACAGGTAGCGCAGTAGGTCACCCCTTTGCCGGAGAGCCGCTCTTCGCCTGGAATCCCGAGGTGCCGCTTATTACTACCCATAGCAAAGATGATCGATCGTGCATCTGCTGCTTCGCCACCACTCATGATTGCTCTAAATCCTCCTGGGACGCTCTCGATCTTTTCCACATAGGCCACTTTGTACGTAACAGAATCAAAACTCATCGCATGCTTCTTCATTCGCTCCATGAGCTCTGGACCCTTCACCTCGATATCCCCCGGCCAGTTCCCTACCTCTGCAGCAGTTTGTCCCATGCCTCCCTCCTCCTGACCCACGAGCAAAACGGAGAGCTTATAGCGGGCACAGTAGATCGCAGCGGTATAGCCTGCGCAGCCAAGGCCGATGATGAGGACGTCTTGCATGAGAGGAATGGTAGAAGGAGATGAGAGTGATGAAAAGAGAGAATGAAAATTAAGTAAAGAGGTAAGGAGGTACGGAAGTAAATGGGATAATACTTCCTTACTTCCATACTTCCTTACCCATTACATCCCGTTACCATTCACCCACCCCCTCGCCTTCATCGTCTGCACCATCCTCTTCACCCCAATCAAATACGCCGCCATGCGGTAACTCACGCCCTCGCGCCGCGCTTCTCGGCGGACATCCCTGTAGGCATCCAGAATAATGCGCTTCAGCTCATCATCCACATGTCCCTCGGTCCACTTTTCGCCCGAGCGCCCCTGCGTCCACTCGAAGTAACTCACAGTCACCCCTCCGGCATTTGCAAGCACATCAGGAATCACCCGGATGCCGCGCTCCTCCAGAATCGTATCTGCCTCGGGGCTTGTGGGACCGTTTGCGAGTTCCAGGATGATCTCCGCTTTGATTTCTTTCGCATTCTCCCGCGTGATCACGTTATCGAGCGCTGCGGGGATCAGGATATCGCAATCGCAGGTGATGATGTCCTCGTTACTGATGAGCTCTGCATTATCAATTTTCATTCGCCCGAGATCGCAGACAGAGCCCTCGCAGTAGTAGCCGCGCACATGCCCGGTCTTCTCCTTATACTTTTTGATGCGCACGGGATCGATGCCTTCTTTGCTGTAAATTCCACCTTTCGAATCGGAGATTGCGACGATCGTGTAGCCACGATCGTGGAGGAGCTTTGCAATGGCAGCACCCGCGTTCCCAAAACCTTGAATTGCCACGCGCTGCTCCTTGGGATCGAGTGCGATGCGCTCCATCACTTCCTCTAAGATGAAGTATCCACCACGCGCTGTTGCGGTATCCCTCCCAAGCGATCCACCGTATTCGAGCGGTTTCCCGGTGACGACTCCCGGTGCAAATTTGCCTGTCATCTTCTCGTATTCATCGCGCATCCATCCCATGATCATCGGGTTCGTGTTTACATCGGGTGCCGGACAATCCACATACGGTCCAATATGATCCTTCATCTCCCGGATGTAGGCACGGCTGAGCCTCTCGAGCTCCGTCTTACTTAAGGTCTTTGGATCGCACTGGATCCCCCCCTTTGATCCCCCAAAGGGAATATCCACAACCGCCGTTTTAATCGCCATGAGTGCAGCGAGTGCTTTCACCTCCTCTAGATCTGCTGCGGGGTGGAAGCGAATTCCTCCTTTGTAGGGACCACGAGCGTTGTTGAATTGAACTCGGAACGATGGGTAGGAAACCTCGGTTCCATCGTCTCGCACGATCGTAATATCTTTTTGGTGAATGTACTGAGGTTCCTCAAATACTTTGCGCACATCGTCATCTGCTTCCATATGATCTAAGACCATATGGAGGTTCCGGAGGAAGCGGGTGTACGGTGTCATTTTTTCTGCTGAATGCTGAGAGGATTGCTTGGTCATAGTGTGGAGAGCCATAGCAATGGGGAAGGAAGGCTCCCCAAGTTTATACCCCCTCAATGCGGGCTCAAGTATTTTACTGCTCGATCTCCCCCCACTTTCGCATACTCCGCTTCAGGCGCACGAAGAACACATCGTTGGAATGTACCGTTCGATCACACCATCGAGGATTCTATTCTGAGCTGCAACGGTCGATTCTGCGGCAAGCAGACACTCTTCCTCTTTTCCTTCTTCGAAGGAATCAAGAAGTGCCCTCCAAAAGCAGAGGTGCTTCTCCTCAGCCATGTGCTCGTTGAAGTACGCATGCGCATCCTGTGATGTAAGGCCATAGAATTTTTGAAGTCCATCGATCTTCGACTGCGAAATCGCAGGCAGTTCGCACTCGAATGCGTACATCGCAGCGACTCCCTCTTCGAATCCGAGCTCTGCCTGTTCGACGATGCTTGCGACTGCCTCTTTCACAGTCTCTGTTGGGTCGTAGGAGTTGAGTTCGTCCTGCCTAATTCCTATGGAAGAAGCAAACCTCTCCCAGAGCTCGATGTGCTCCACCTCCTCTGCTGCATTCTTCTCAAACGTCTCACGTTGGAGAGCGGTGAGAGTATGAGGAGCATTCTTCCGAATCGTCTCCATCACCACCGGCACATTCTTCGCTGCGTAGTAGTACTCCTTCGCATACCCCTGGAGATCCTTCAGCGTGAGTTCTCCCTTCGACCATGCTTTATAGAACGCATGATTGAGGAGAGATTTTGAAGAAACCAAGGACTCAATTGCAGAGGAGAGATGGGGCATGGGGCGAGGTGGGAAGAAGCATGGGGAGTATAACACACGGTCCCCCTCCCCGCAGGAGCGGATCACATGCCGATTCGTAGAGACGCCCGTTCCAAACGCGCCTCTCCATGTATGAAAAAGCGAATAAGACAGGAACAGAAGACAGGGCGTCTCAAACCATCCCTTTTCAATCCTCATCTTCACCATACAACCATGCCGCAGGATTTTCCCGAATGTAGCGTTGCACACGTTCCAGATCCTTCGCGTTTCGAACAATGTGATCATGGAAACGGGGTTGCCACGCAAAATCCTTAAGACCCATGTTTCGAATGTCTTTTGTACACTCTGCTTTGAATTGATTGATGATAAGCCCAAGCGTCACGCCTTCCTTTTGTTCTGCAATAAAAAGAATTCCATGGAAATGATTGGGCATGATCTGCCAATCATCCAACGATACATTCGGATACCAATGGGGAATCATCTTCCAAAATTTCTCGATGACCCGTCCTCCCGGCGAGAGTTGTATAGCAGCTCCGGGTTCTTCCTCAATCTCTACAATATCTCCAAAGAAACACTGCTTATTCTTCGTGCAGATTGTTACGGAATAATGTCCCGACGATGAATAATCCCATTCCTTCAAACGTGCGGATGGGATGCGGTATGTTTTCCGGAAAAGACCTTCGGGGGTCATGGTGTCATCGTATCATGCCCCTGAGCGCGTGCCTGAGACGCCCTGTCATTCGGCGAGCACCGATTCGGGTGTCATCCTTGGTGATTCAAAGTTCGGAACGGGCGTCTCTACGAACGCCGAATTGCCTCCCTAACGCAGTACAGGATTCTTGAAAGCCCAATCAATTCTTTCCCGCTCCGCTTCTGCCATCATTTTCTCGATTAATTCAACAAGCCCCTTACCGGTGGGAAGCGGATATTGCTGTTGAGTCTTGAGTTCCTGTGGTGGTGGAGAATCTTGCATCACGGACAGCATACAGCATTAAAAAAAACACTCCACTCTCCCTCGGGGAGAGGGGCCAGGGGTGAGGGGTACAGAACAATCTACAAAACCGCGGATCGAAGATCCGCTCTGCGTGTGGAAATAATTGACACACGCAACGCAGGCCTTCGGCCTGCGCCTACCAATGAAAAACTCATCAATTTTCTTCAGATCTTTTCCCCAACACAAAATCAGCAAGATACGAATCAATAGCATGATGAAGTTCATCAATATTCGGATTGCGCATATCTATGCCTATTTCCCTCATGAGCTCAAACAATGCATCTTGGTATGAATTTCTCATTACTTCTATGAGTTCATCAACAAGAACCTGACAAACTGCTATTGGCACAGAATCATTGCGCATCTCTAAATCCTGTATGGGAATTATTACAGACGCTTTTTGGATAATCTCTGCTTCGGCTGCCCTGCTTTCCCTCAAGAGGGAAACGAAAGTCGCATAGGTACCTGCACAAAGACGACGAACAACTTCTTGTTGAATTTTTAATAGTTGCTCCGCTAATTCCGTCGAGTCTTGACCAAGATTTATCCTAATGATGAGATCACTTTCACCTTCATGGGTGAGCTCGGATTGTATCCGTTCCAGCATCCCTTTCGATATGGGCGCTTGAAGCAATTCCGGACCAATGCGATCAAGGATTCCCATAAGTATTTTATAATATAATTTTTGAAATATTGCAAGTAAAGCGATGTGAATTTTATACGCCCTGCAGGGAGCCTCTACGAACGCCGCTCCTTCCTTTCTTTTTCAAGAATCATCAGCGTCGTCTTTAAGACCGTATCCGGATTCAAACTAATCGAATCAATCCCCTCCTCTACGAGGAACGCTGCAAAATCTGGATGATCAGAGGGGCCCTGCCCACAGATCCCGATCTTTCGCTTCATCTTCTTCGCGGTCTTGATGACCTGCGAAACCATTCTCTTCACTGCTTCATTTCGCTCGTCGTAGATATGCGCAACGAGGCTCGAATCGCGATCGACTCCGAGTGTGAGCTGCGTGAGATCATTTGAGCCAATGGAGAATCCATCGAAGACTTTGCTGAATTCCTCTGCGAGGATGACGTTTGCCGGAATCTCGCACATGACGTAGACCTCGAGCCCGCCCTTCCCCTGCTTGAGTCCGCTCTTCTCCATTTCCTTTATGACCTTCTTCCCCTCATCCACCGTTCTACAGAACGGCACCATCACCTTTAAATTCACAAGACCCATCTCTTCGCGCACCTTGCGTACTGCTTTGCACTCGAGCGCAAATGCGGGAGCAAACTTTGGATCGTAGTAGCGTGATGCCCCCCGCCAGCCAATCATCGGGTTCTCCTCCGAGGGCTCAAAGGCCTGACCACCGAGGAGCGTTGCGTACTCATTACTCTTAAAATCAGAGAAGCGCAGAATCACATCTTTTGGATAGAACGCCGCCGCAATCATGCCGATACCTTCGGCGAGCTTCGAGACGAAGTAATCCGTCGGGGAATCGTAGCCATTGATGAGCTCTCCGATCTTCTCTTTGATTTCTGCAGGTTGGTTCTTATAGGAGAGGAGTGCAAGTGGGTGCACAGCCAGAGATTCCGTGATGATGAACTCCTCACGCGCGAGGCCAACGCCATCGTTTGGAATGAGGGAAGCACCGAACGCAGAATCCGGTGTTCCCACGTTCATCATAATCCTGGTCTTTGGGCGCTTGAGATGCTTGATGTTCGTCTTCTTTACGATGAATGGCAGTTTCCCTTCGTAGACTTTGCCGACTTCCCCCTCGGCGCAGGAAACAGTGACAAATTGCCCGGTTTTGATATTCCTCGTTGCATCCTCACAACCAACAACGGCGGGAATGCCGAGCTCCCGGGAGACGATAGCAGCATGGGAGGTGCGTCCTCCTTTATTCGTCACGATCGCGGCGGCAATCTTCATGATTGGTTCCCAATCGGGATCGGTGATATCGGTGATGAGAACTTCCCCTTTCTGGAACTTGGCGATGTCCTTCACACTTTGAATCACCCGTGCCTTCCCGGCGCCTATTTTGGCACCGACCGCGTATCCCTCCGTGAGAGTTTTTCCGGACTTCTTCATCTTGTACTCCAGAAGCACATCTCCTTTGTTTTGCGAGTGCACTGTCTCCGGTCGCGCCTGCACGATGTAGAGCTTCCCACTCTTCCCATCCTTCGCCCATTCCATATCCATTGGCTTTTGATAGTGATCCTCGATGATGCATGCCCACCGCGCGAGATCCAGGACTTCCTCATCCGTGATGGAGAACTTTTTACGATCGGGGAGCTCTACCGATTTCTCCTGCACCGGACTCGTGCCCTCCGAGGAATACACGAGCTTCTTCTTTTTAGAGCCAAGTTTCTTTTTAATGATCGGTTTGAACCCAGCTTTGAGTGTCGGCTTATGAACATAGAATTCATCCGGATTCGTGATTCCTTGCACGATGTATTCCCCCAGACCGTAGATCGAATTGATGAGCACCGCATCCTTAAACCCGCTCTCGGTATCGATCGAGAACATCACTCCAGAGGAGCTCATATCTGATCGCACCATTTTCTGCACTGCAACGGAGAGTCCGATATCGAAGTGATTGAAGTGCTTATCTTCGCGGTAGCTAATTGCGCGGTTCGTGAAGAGCGAAGCAAAGCAGCGCTTCACATCCTGGAGGAGATGCGCATCACCACGCACATTGAGGAATGTTTCCTGTTGCCCCGCAAACGATGCATCGGGGAGATCTTCTGCGGTAGCAGAGGAACGGACTGCCACATCGAGGTGCGGCATTTTTTCGATCTGACAGAACTTCTTGTACGCAGCAACAATCTCCTCCTTTAAATCCTCCGGGAGCTCAGCCTCCAGAATTGTGTGACGCACCTTTTGACCGCGTCTCGCCAGATCCTCCACATCGTGGGTATTGAGTCCTTTAAGAATCCTCCGAATATCATCATCGATCTTCGCTTTCTTGATGAAGTAGAAGTACGCGTGTGCAGTGATCGCAAAACCATTCGGCACACGGACCCCTTTCTTCCCGAGCTTCCTGTACATCTCTCCAAGCGAGGCATTCTTCCCGCCGACGATCGGCACATCGACAATCCCAAGTTCCGAAAACCAGAGGATGAACTTTTTGCTCCTCGTGACTCTGGAAGTAAAATGTTTCTGGGTGTGGGGTGTGTGTTTCTTCATTACCTATTATTATATCACGTGAGGCCTTAAAAACGAAGAGTACACTCACGCGCGATGAAAGCGATTCACCTCATAATCACGGGCCAAGTACAAGCCGTTGGCTTCCGCGCATTTGTGAAGCACCAGGCCATGCTCCTGGGGCTCACAGGCTGGGTGAAGAATTGTGAAGATGGGACTGTGGAAGTGTTTGCAGAAGGAGAGGAAGAAAAATTAGAGAAGCTCCAAGAGCTCTGCTCTGTTGGTCCAGATGAAGCTGAAGTAGACGATGTGGAAGTAACTTTGGAGCTCCCCGAGAACTACACAGCATTCGAGATTCGCCGCTAAAAAGGTCATCGACTGGCTGAAGAGTCAAGATGACTGTACGTAGTGGAGGCGTAGAGTAGAAAGAAATTCCCCCTCACTCCATGAGTCCAATAGCAAAAAAGAGAGTCACATTCGTCTTCGATGCTCCGAACGCAAAAAAAGCAGCAGTCGCCGGATCGTTCAATGATTGGAGTGCGAGTAAGCACACCATGGAAAAGCGAAAATCTGATGGATGTTTTTCCTGTGCAGTCAGCCTGAAGCCAGGACGCTACGAATATAAATTCATCGTGAATGGTTCTGAGTGGGTCACAGATCCCAAGGCAAAGGAGTGCTGCCCCGATGGGCAGGGTGGGATGAACTGTGTGTTACACCTCTAAAGGAAGCTCATTATACTATTCAGTTGAATAGTATAGTATTTGTCATCCGGTACTTATGAGCTTTGTTCGAGCGTTCAAAAACATCAATAAGCCGAGGAGCTCAAAGATTTGCCCTGCACCAAATCCTGCGGCAATCGCATACACCCCATACACTGGCGCATAGATCCATGCGATGGCGATAGCAAGGAGACCGCTCGTAACGGTGAGTGCTGCGGGCACCATGGTATGCTTTGTAGCATACGACGCACGCAGAAGCAGATGGTTGAGACTCTCGAAGGGAATGCTGATTGTGTAGATCCCAAGTGCAACAATGAATGTGCTTACGACTACTGGATCCGTGAGGTGTACGATCTTTGCGGCAATAGGCGCGAGGAGATACAGAGCAATAGCACCGGGGATCGTGAGAGCGAGGGTGAGGAGTGAACCTTTTTTAAGATAGAGCCAGAATCTTTGAACTTCTCCTTTTGCAATCGCCTGCGAGAGGAGCGAGTAGGCAGATTGTGCGAGTGCAATCCCGACGATACCAACTGCAGCGGATTGAAAGTTCCGCGCAAAGGCGTTGATCGTAACTGCTCCAAGATCAAGACCCGATGCCACACGATCAAAGAGGAGGAGCTCAAATTGCAGTGCTCCGAGCGCCGCCATCCTCGGGAGCATGAGCCAACCCATTTCGTGGATTTCTGGGTGAACAAATCTCCCGAATGTAAACCGAAAGCCTCCGTGCAAACACGCTGCGAATCGAATGAGCGTGTAGAGCACTGCACCGGCAAGCGTTCCAAGCATCGGGCCCATCACTCCATAGGAGGAGGTAAGCCAGAGCGTTCCCGCAATCGTGCCGAGGGTATAGAAAATGGGAGTGATCCCATAGATCCAATAGGTCTGCCGGGTCACCAGGTACTGGCCAAATGCATTGCCGATCACGAAGAGAAAATTAGTGAGGCAGGCGAGCCGTCCGAAGGTGATGTAGAGCGCAAGCCTCTCGCCCGTGAACTGTGTGAGGAAAGGCGCGAGGGAATCGAAGAAAATTGCGAGGAGGAGTGCAATCACACCGAAAAAGAGGCTGGAGACTGTAAGAGTGCTACTGAGGAGCGTATTCATCTCCTCTTTTCTTCCATGTGCGAGGTGCCCTGCAAGGAGTGGCACCAATGCCACGGAGAACGCAGACATGATGAACATCTGGAAGAGGAGATCCGAGGGGCGGAACGCGGCAATGTACACAGAAACCACATCTACCTGATCAATACCCGGAGGAAAGGTGGCGGAGAGGATGCGATCCCGGAAGAGCCCTGCAAGCGATGCCCCAAACTGCGTGATCGCAAGGACAAAAGCGCCACCCGCGAGGCGTTGCTGGGAGAAAAGAGACTGTAAGATACGCAAGGTAGACATGTCCGCAAGAGAATACACCATCGGCATCGATTGCCGCTTCGCGGGAACGCGATCGGGAATAGGAAGATATACGGAGGAATTGGTGCGGGCACTCCTTAAAAGGAACGATCCATGGAAGTACGTCCTCTTTGTGAGGAATGAATCCGATTTTCTAGATCTTTCTTTATCGAATAATTTTCCAGCCTCCGCTAAAGCTACGGCCGGCTGGCAATTCTCAATTTTTAATTATCCATTCTACTCATGGGAAGAACAGTTGTATTTCCCGTCCCTCATCAAACGATCAAAGATTGATCTCCTCCATGTCCCCCACTTCAACGTTCCTCTCTTCTGCCCTTGCCCGTTCTTCGTCACGATTCATGATTTGATCCTCCATCACTATCCAAATCAAGCATCCATCACAAAGAGAATCGCCTACCGTATATTGATGAACCACGCAGTAAAGCACTCAGCACACATCTTTGCTGTGAGCGCCTTCACCGCAAATGAGATTACGCAAACCTACGGCGAGGATCTCGGAAAGAAAATGACAGTGACTCACGAGGGAGTCTCAGAGCGGTTTCGACTCTCCTCAGAGGAAGAGAAGAATCGAATCCGTACTAAGTACAATCTGCCTTCTTCGTTCCTCCTTTATATAGGTGCGAGTAAAGAGCACAAAAACATTCAGACGCTGATCGCCGCTGTGCCAGAGGGGCAAACACTGCTTCTCATCACAGGCGGAAAGGAAGTGAAGAGGCTCTCGCGGAGATCGAATGTACGGATTCTTTCGAATGTAGATGATGACGATCTCCCGATCCTCATGAGTGCCGCACGCCTCTACATTCAACCCTCCCTCTACGAGGGATTTGGCCTCCCTGTGCTCGAAGCGATGGCATGCGGCACCACGGTCGTTGCAAGTAATCGCACCAGTATTCCGGAAATCACCCAGGGAAATGCAGTGCTCGTCGAGCCAACCAAAGAAGGTCTGACCGAAGGAATTCGAGGAGCACTCTCACTATCAAATGATTCCGTGAAAGCAGCGGAACATGCACGCACATTCACATGGGGAAAAACTGCAGAAACTGTTTCCAAACAGTATGCAGATTTTTTTACATCGCACTCGTATTGATAGGGTATATAGTGCTTTCCGATGGATCGCATTTCCTTCCTCCTCCCCAAGGTTTTAGAGAAGCGCGGTATGAAAAACGAAGCCGATGCCTCGCTCCTTGTACATACTGCAAATATCTGGCTCTCCGAACACAGCGCACCAGAAGATGCAGAAGCAACAATTTTTAAAGAAGATGCCCTGATGATCGAATGCTCCTCTGCAGCTTCTTCCCAAGATTGTCATGCACTGAGCGAGGATTTGCTCTCATACCTACGCCAATCTTTTCCTCACATCCCACTCAAACGCATTGTATTGCTCCGGAAAAGAGAAAGGAGGTAGAATGGAGTGTTCCCCCCACTCATCTTATGAAAACCGTTTCCACTCTTCTTCTCCTTTCAGTATTCTTCGTTTTCCCTGCAATGACATTTGCAAACGGTGACGCATACCGAACACCTATGCGAGTACCAAAGGGTACCTCGCTCTATAACCCTCGCACCGGAGTGAGTGCGCGAGGCTCTCAGGCACACACAGAACCCATGCGAGAAGTCATGGGCATCACACGCAAAATTTCCCCAATGTCCCGACCCAGTGCACGTACGGTAGAAGCTTCCTCGAGGAATACGAAAAAGAAAGCAGTTATGAGCCGCGAAAAGAAGCTCGATCAGCTTGGAATCACACAGAAGCGCAATCGCTCCCAGTTTAAGGCGCCGCAAACAAGCGCTCCGGAGGGAAGCTTCATGGAGCCATAATTGCCGTTCGAGTCGTTTGACCCATTGGGAGCGGTTCTCTACACTCGCTTAAGACGAATGCTCGTGATCCGCTTCCAGCGCACCGGCCGAAAGAACATCCCTACCTTCCGCCTCGTTGTAGCTGAGAAGAGAGCAGCGGTGAAGGGAGGCAAGGTTCAGGAGTTCCTAGGGCAGTATCTGCCGGCCCGGAATCCTCATGTCTTCACGTACGAGAAGGATCGTGTGAAGCACTGGATCCAAATGGGTGCTGAGCCGAGTGATACCGTTGCGAGACTCTTGAAGAAGGATGGAATGCAGGGGATTGATCACTTCATCAAAACATATGCCAAGCAGAAGAAAAAGGGTGAAGAGCCAGTAGCGGCCGCTCCCAAGGCACCCGAGGCTCCAAAGGAAGTGGAGAAAGAAAGCAGTGACGAGGGAGAAAAAAAGGAGTAGCATAGCTGCCGCATGTGCGCCGCAGTAGCCGAGATACCGGGACTTGCATTCCTTCAGTACGTGATGGAGAACTTGGTGGAGGAGAAAGACACCCTCAAAGTAGAGGGGAGAATTGATGATCTTGGTGTGCTGCTCCTTGTGCAAGTGGGTCCGCGCGATATGGGGAAGTTGATCGGAAAGGGTGGGCAAACTGTCAAGGCGCTCCGTACTCTGATCCGGATTATCGGTGGTAACCTGAACCAGCGTATTAATTTAAAAATTCTAGAGCCCGGTTCTGATTCCTAACCCCCTTCCCATGCTCCGCGAACTTCTGGAAGAAGGTTCCATCACCGATATTGTTGCAACGTTCGTTGCACTTGCGATTATTGTGGCATTTGTCCTGAGCCTCGTCTTCATCATCGTGGGAGGCATCGCGTTCATCCTTTCTGCTGGCAATGAGGAGAAGATCAAGAACGCAATCCACACCATCCGCTACGCGATCATCGGATTTATCATTACATTCCTCGCGACATTCATTGTCTCCTGGATTGCGCGACTCCTGGATGTACCGTTCGAAATCTCGTTCTCCATGATCATGACCATCATGCGCGAGATTGCGGATAGTTTGAGTCGTTAGCGTTCTCTTCGAGCGAGCCCTGTACCAGAGCGCACTTCGCCGAACTCAGTACAGGCTCCGCGCGATCGGTACAGGGCGAGTCGAGAAGCATCAAAAAGTCATAGCTTCTCGACTACCCTTTTTGTTTTTTCATGCAGAGACTAGTCGCTTTATCGTCATATGAGGTGAATCGCTCGAAGAGAACACCAGGGCTCGCTCGAAGAAAACTCTGGTACGATATCGCCATACTTCCATTCCCTATAGTACAAGTGTCCGACTTCGGTGATTTTGAATTAGGCCCACCGCAGGAAGGCGGTGAAGCCGCGAGCGAAGGCTTAAGTGAGGAAGCGAAGCAGCGCTTTGCAGCGGCAGCAGCGGCCATGCAGCAGCTTCGACGTGATGAGAAGCGTGCGAAGAAGAAGGATAATCAGGTGGCAAAGACCATCATCCAGTTTTTGAATGATGATAAGTATGCACACCTCTTTAAGCTGATCGCACGACTCGTCTCCCGCAACTGCCCCAGTGTCTTCATCCTCGCGATTCTCTCCTTGATTAACGAGGACTGCATGAAGGCCGTACAGGAGTACTTTGCAGAACACGAGGAGAAGGATGCGCACCAGACGGTGGATGAAAGTATGCAGCTCATTGATGGAAAAGATCTGCACGAACGCACGAACCGCGAGCTCGTGGAATGGATCACTCTCCTCCAGATGGTCCTTGCGCACGAAGCAGAATCGATAATGGAGAGCCTTCTGATAGATCAGAAACACCTCGATGGTGCCGTATTGCAACTCACGATCTTCGTCCTTCAGGAATTCTTCAAAACGAGGGAGAAGAGAGATCTTCCCTACGAAAAGGCGCAGCCACTCACTGCATCCATACTCCAGGTTGTCTTTGAGCCGTTCCTCCATCATGCAGCAAAGAAGTCACTGCCTCAGGTGGAAGAAGATTGAATGAGAGGAAAATCCCTCAGGGGTGTCTGCTTCTCACACTCAATTTCTGCAAAAAATCGTATTCGATCCACAGGGATATCGAAGGAAACATTCTTGAGGAGTTTCATAATCTTCTTCTTATGAATGCGAAAATCGTGCGGCTTCCCTATGCGAGCAATGGTGATGTGTGGTGAGAAGGGCTGAATATTCGGCCACGGACAAAGTTTTTTGAGCTTCGCGAGTTCTTCTGAGCGAACAATCGTGAGCCAGAGCACGCGATCGAGCTTGGTCTTTGGATCAATCGATGTCTCCGCGGCAAGAACCTTGAGCACAAACGGAGAGGTGCGCTCTGCGATCTTTGCAACCCTCTTCACCATATCCTCGTATTCGATCTCCATCAGTTCCTGCCAAAAATAGAGAGTGAGGTGAGCGGTTTCCGGATTCTGAAAGCGGAGGATACCGTTGTAAGCCTGGAGTCGAACCTGGAGCTCTGTGAATCTCTCCCTCACCTCACCTTCGAGCGGAAGCGCGATGAATGCTCGCTTCAGAGGGAATGACATATCCTGCATGCTCCGGTATAATAGAGTGAAAACGAGACATGAAACTCAAAATTGGCATCATCGGCTCTGCGAGCGGTCCTCAGGTGGAAGACCAAAAGGCGGTTGCAAAGGCCAGGGAAATGGGACACGAAATAGGGAGGCGCGGCTACATCCTCATTAATGGGGCATGCCCGGGTATCCCGGATGAAGCCGCGATCGCAGCAAAACAAGCAGGGGGAATGGCGATTGGCATTTCGCCGGCGTTTTCGGAGTATGAGCATGTGAACGAGTACGGCTCTCCGAGTCATCACGATATTATGATCTTCACAGGCCAGGGATTTATGGAGCGCGACATCATCAATATCCGATCCTGCGATGCGGTGATCGTCATCGCCGGTGGCATCGGGACGTTGAATGAGTTCACGATTGCCTACGATGAAGGCCGCCCGATCGGTATCCTCACAAATTCCGGCGGGATCAGTAACTCTATCCCGCACATCGTGGAAGAGCTCTGCGACAGGCAGATCCCCCCCAATATGGTTTTTGATGACAATCCAAAAGCACTCCTCGATAAGCTCGAGGTCGCAGTGAAGACCTATCCCCTCCCCATCCATCAGGATGGAAGAGTGAAGGATATGAAAGAACGGAGAGGGTAGTATTATTCTTCATCCCTCCCCTTCTTTACCCACCGAACAGGTGTCCCCTCCAAGGCATACGCATCGCGGAGTTTATTTTCCATAAAGCGGACCGTGGAGAAGTGCAATCGACGCGGATCATTGAGGAACAGGACGAATGTGGGAGGATTGATGGATGCCTGCGTGATGTACCGCGTCTTTACATTGAGACCCCCAATCCCGTTCGGCTGGTATCGGGTCACAGTATCCTGGAACCAGCGATTGAGGAGGGGGGTTTCGATCCTTCGGGCACGATTTTCTACAATCATCGTAACTATATCGAAAAGCTTCGGCAGATTCTCGCGCGTGATAGCAGAAGTGAGGAGGACTGGCGCATATCGGCAGAATTGGAATGATCGTTCAATTTCCTCACGGAAAAGCTCCTTTTTTTCAGCATCCAATTGATCTGCTTTATTCACAAGGAGAATGAGTCCGGTCCCCCTCTCTACTGCAAGATTCGCAATGCGCTTATCTTGCCTCCCAATCCCCTCCACTGCATCGAGCACAAGAACTGTGACATCCGCATCTTCGATCGCTTGAATCGTGCGGAGTGTTGCAAAGATTTCGATTTCTCCCTCTACATGCGACTTCCGGCGGAGTCCTGCAGTATCCAGGAACAGGAACTCTTTGCCATTCGAGGTAATTACAGTATCCGTGGTATCGCGCGTGGTGCCCGGCACATCGCTCACCATGCGCGCCTGTACCTTGCGCTGTGGATCTGACATGAGTGCATTAATGAGTGAGCTTTTCCCGACGTTTGGCCTGCCGACGAGTGCAATGCGCGGCACCGTGTGCTCTTCTCCATCCTCTGATTCCTCCTTCTTAAAGTGCATTTCGAGGAGCTTCTCCTCGATCTCCTCAGCAAGGAGATCTGTGCCAAGGCGCTGCGTAGCGCTCACCGAAAAAACTTTATCGCCGATCCCAAGCTCATAGAATTGCGGGAGGAGCTCTTCCATTTTTTGGGGATCATCGCATTTTGTGACAATGAGAAACACCGTCACATGCTTCTTGTGCTTTTTTCGGAGCACCTGAACCACCGCATGATCGGCTGCAGTAATCTCCTCTCGTCCACTCACAAGGAAGAGGATGAGATCAGCATGCTCCAGCGCGAGGAGTGACTGCGCCTCCACATCATCCTCAAAATCCGTATCTTCGGTGCCACCACCCATGCCACCTGTATCCATGAGGAGGTACGAGAGTTGTTCCCCTTCTACCCGCTGCGCCACAGGATCACGCGTTGTGCCCGGGATATCACTCACGATGGCGCGTCGTGCACCAACCAGCCTATTAAAGAGCGTGGATTTACCGGTATTTGGGCGGCCGATAATTGCGACTGTTGGGAGTTTTGGCACGGGAGAGTGGTATTCTATCAGAGATGAAGTCCTATGATCCGTCATCTGTAGAGGCCAAATGGCAGAAGAGGTGGGAAGAAGCTGCAACGTACGAGGTGGACCTCAAGAGTGCGAAGAAACCCTACTTCACCCATGTGATGTTCCCCTACCCCTCGGGCGATAAGCTGCATGTGGGACACTGGTACAACTATGCCCCGGCAGATTCGTATGCGAGGTGGAAGAAAATGCAAGGTTATGACGTCTTCTCCCCGTTTGGATTCGATGCATTCGGCTTACCTGCAGAGAACTACGCAATTAAGACTGGAGTGCATCCATCGCAATCCATTACCGAGAATGTGAAAACGATGACGAAGCAGCTCAAGCGCATCGGCTGCATGTACGATTGGAGTAAGACTTTGAACACAAGTACACCGGAGTACTACCGCTGGACGCAGTGGCTGTTCCAGGAGATGCTGAAGAATGATCTCGCCTATCGAAAGCAAGGGAACGTGAACTTCTGCCCGAGCTGCCAAACCGTGCTTGCGAATGAACAGGTGTGGGAAGGTCGATGCGAACGTTGCGATACGGAAGTTGTACAGAAACCACTCACGCAGTGGTACTTTCGCATTACGAAATACGCACAGAGACTCCTCGATGGACTCAAAAATCTGGATTGGCCGGAGAAGACGAAGCTCATGCAGGAGAACTGGATCGGAAGAAAAGAAGGTGTTTTCATTACCTCTCGATTGAAAGATATCGATTATGAGTTCGAAGTCTGGGATAGCGTTCCACAGACCTTTAGAGCACAGACCTTCACCGTGATTGCCCCAGAGCACCCGGATCTCCCAAGGATCGTGAAGGGATTACCCGAAGAGAAGGAAGTGCTGGCATTTGCAGAGAAGATCAAGAAGAAGAAAATGGCCAAGCGATTTAATCCCGATGAAGATATGGAAGGAGTTTTCACGGGCCGCTTTGTGGATGATCCGTTTGGCACGGGGGATCTCCCACTCTGGGTGGCATCCTACGTTGTTGCAGAATATGGATCGGGCATTGTGCACTGCTCGGCGCACGATGAGCGCGATTTTGCCTTCGCCAAAAAATACGGCATTCCGCTCCGCCCCGTCATGTTTCCAGCGGATCCAAAAGAGACAGAGAAGGTGCGAAACTTGGAGTACTGCTATGCCAAGGAACCCGAAGCCATCATGGAACAACCGGAGGAATTTAAGGGGAGAAAGTGGGGA
>Ga0209542_10002092_pt1 | contig 45556 bp, 61 predicted proteins | sample RifCSPhighO2_01_FD_184028 | JGI IMG/M metagenome (GOLD analysis project Ga0209542, IMG submission 184028) | Soil microbial communities from Rifle, Colorado - Rifle CSP2_plank highO2_0.1 (SPAdes) (version 2) | ecosystem: Environmental > Terrestrial > Deep subsurface > Rock core/Sediment ...
AGATCTGTGACAATAAAACACTCATCTTTATTTTGATAACCCACTAAAAGAGTCATCTTTTCTTATTCCATTAATGTTTTTTAAATATTATTGTAAGGTTCTTTGTTACCTTAAAGGGTGTTTTACCTAAAACACTTTGAAACAGCCTAAAATTCCTAAATATATTTAAAGGGGTTTCTCCATTAGATTATAATGAGGGGAGCATAAATCTGTTATAATAACAATCTTGTTCGGTTGTTGTTGCTGTGGTTCAAAGTAGGGCAGAAATGTCCTTTGCCCCCTCTCATTTTCTTAGAAAATTTCTTACAATAAACTATAAAAAGGGGCTTTTGTTCTGTAGAATCACTTTGAACGAACACAGGAGATAACAGAAGTTTATTTCTTGAGCAAGTTAGAGCAAAAAGAGAAAATGATAACTTTATCATTTTTACAGATTGGAAATTATACTTACTTAGTAAGCGGTACAGGAATTAAATTAAGAAGTCTTTCACCTCACTCTTTTCTCAAAAGGATAAGTGAAAAGTCCTTTTTAAATTCTTTGCCTGTAAAACATACGGGTGTAAGGAGGTTACAAAAAAATGGTAACAGAACAGAAAGAAATTAAATTAGTTCCACAGAAAATATTCTCTTCTTCAAGGGCTTACGCCAATGATAGAGAAGTCGCTTATGCTGAGAAGATTGGTGCTATTGATTTATTAGATATGTCTTTTATTGCTAAAGTAAATAAGTTTGGTGGAAAAGGTAAAAAACTATCTCTTAATGGGACTCCAACACTAACGATTGAGTTTGATAACTATCAAAATTCTTATCAAGATAGTTACGTGCTTAATTATGCACAATTCCCAAAGGGGTATAAGAAAAGCGACGAAGAAATAGAAGTGCTTGAACAAAGTCAGCTAAGTTCTAATTCTCCTGCAATACTTTTCTATGAGCAAAATATTGACACGGATGAGGGAACATTGATGCAGAACTTAGTAAAATTACAGAATAAAACGGATAAAGAAATCTGGGTTGTTTTGGAAGCTGAGAGTAAAAGAGTTGTTGAGAAAATTGAAATTGCTTTATCTTCGGGAATAAAAAATTTTATTCTCAGGGCAGGGAAGTACGATAACGAATATTTCTGGAATACGCAAGTAATAGGAAATATCCAAGAAAATGGCGGTACAATTATCGTTGCTTTACCAAGAAAACGCCACGTGAAAAATTCTTATATGAAATTTTTCTTTAGATTTGGTGTTGATGGGACATTCCACGAAGTCCCAGAAAGAGGTTGGGGTAGTGAAATACTCCATCTGAACAGCGATTTTGAATATGTCTCAATGTCTTTACAGAAAGCTCTTGAGGGATATTCTCAAGTAGCGGACAATATCACAAAAAGCTCCCACTATGGATTTAGTAGAGTTAGAGCATTAAATATTGCTAACACTTTTGCTGGAACGATTGAGGTTCTCCAAGTAATGGAGGAAGCTTAGGAGATTTTCGTTCCTTAGGCTTGTTTTTTTTATTTTGGGGTTGTTGAGTAGAACATAATAGTTCAACAACTCCAATTTGTTTTTTATTTCTCTTTTTTGTTTATTGTTAAGAAGGTTTCTGTCTTTCAGTTTTCTAAATACTCTATCCGATAATATCAAATACCTTCTGGCATAAGAAAACTTTTCTTGAGAAATCATTTTTTATTCCCTCTTTTTTCTTTAATGAATTTAGCATAAGATTTAGTTTTTGCATAATCATTAATGATAAATTTTACTGCTTCTGGGATATTCTTAATATCCATAACCGCTTTCACAACATTAATTATTCTCAGTTCTTCGTTTGTTATCTCAAAAGTTTGTGTAGTCATATTATAGTAATTTACTATAAAAAGAAGTGATTTACTATTTTTATATCTTATGCTTTTTTGAAAGTTGTATCAATTCCAACCATTTATTTTCAGAATTTAATTTTAAGTCAGTAGCCAATTCATAAGGACACTTGTTTAAACTCTGGTGTTTTGTGATAAAGTTATAGTAGATTTCCCAACCCCTCATTATTGCATTAGCACTTTCAACCGAGCCGTGAAATCCCCTAAATGTTTTTGTCCTTTGTCTTATATTATTGTGCAGTCTTTCAATCATAATATTAAAACCATCTCCAGCAGAAATGTTAAGAACATTATGGACTACTTCTTTTCTCTGAAATCTATGATAACCGAATTGAGATTTTACGGCTCTTGCGTATGCAGGTAGTCCGTCAGTTGTAATAATCTTAATTTGATTTTCAGTTTTGCTTTTCGCTTTTCTTAATACTCTCTTTAAGTTAGCTTGTTCTCTGTGTTTCACATATTCAGAAGCTACCATAAATCTGGTTTCCGTATCTATTGCATCAATAAACCAATTTGTATCAACACCTTTTCTAAAATGGTTTTTTCTTCTACTATATTGCATTTCGTCTGTTTGTATCTCTTTTCCGACTTTAAGTTTAAGGTTATCTGTGAAACCTGAAATCATTTTGCTGTATTTTATTATCCACTTGTAAATTGACTTATGGCTTGAATTATGAGGATAGAACGCCTGAAAATGCTCCTGAACTTTCCTTGTGCTAACTCCTCTATAAAATAAATCAACAGCACAAGTTATCTTCTTTGGATGATTTCTCATTCTTTTAAAGCCATCATCAAGAGTAAATCTATGAGAACATACTCGGCACTTATATCTTTGAATCAATCCCCTATTCTCGGTTTTCCTTTGTCCATCTTTCTTCGTGTCCTCTGAATTACACTTTAAACAGATTATCTTATTACTTATCATAATATACTATAGGTATATAGAGTATTTAAACTTTATGGTGGTATATTACTATAGTAAAGTATTTAAATAAAGAAATATATGTTTTAGTATGAAAAAAGAGATAAAGGTTTATGAATGCAAATGTGAGAGATGCAAACACGAATGGATAACAAGAACAGAAGAAGCACCTATTGTTTGTCCAAAGTGTAAATCTCCATATTGGGATAAGCCACTAAATAATAAAAAATAAGATGAAAACCGAACATAAGATTATCTTTGGCGATGCCAGAGAAATGAAAGAATTGAGAAATGAGAGTGTTGATTTAATGATAACTTCTCCACCCTATCCTATGATTCAGATGTGGGATGAGATTTTTGGAAAACAAAATCCTGAGATTACAAAAGCACTAAAAGAAGAAAATGGAGAAAGGGCTTTTGAATTAATGAATAAAGAATTAGATAGTGTATGGAAAGAAGTTTATAGAGTTCTAAAAATAGGGGGAATTGCTTGTATAAATGTCGGAGATGCGACAAGGAGTATTAAAGGAAGATTTCAAATTTATACTAATCACGCAAGAATACTAAATTATTGTTTAAGTTTAGGTTTTCACGCTTTACCTGAAATTCTCTGGGTTAAAGAAACAAATAAACCAGATAAGTTTATGGGTTCTGGAATGTTACCTGTTGGTGCTTATGTAACTTTAGAACATGAACATATTTTAATTTTAAGAAAGGGCGATAAAAGGGAATTCAAAAAATCAGAACAAATAGAAAATAGACAAAAAAGTGCTTTCTTTTGGGAAGAAAGAAATATTTGGTTCTCTGATAAATGGAGAGATATTAATGGAGTATTCCAGAAATTAAATCACTCCAAGTTAAGAGAGAGAAGTGGAGCTTATCCTATTGAACTAACTTACCGATTAATTAATATGTTTTCTGTTCAAGGAGATGTTGTTTTAGACCCATTTTTAGGAACAGGAACAACAGCTCTTGGGGCTATGGCTTCTGGAAGAAGTAGTATAGGTTATGAAATAGACAATAATTTTAAAGAATTTATTGAGGATAGAATTAAAGAGATAAAAAATATCGTTGATGAATATGTTAAAGATAGATTAGAGAAACATAGAATTTTTGTCAAGAAAAGGCAAGAAGAAAAGGGAGAACTAAAATATCTAAGTAAAAACTACAAATTTCCGATAATGACAAGGCAGGAGATTAATATTCACATTCCAAAAATAAAAGAAATTAATAATATAAATGAAAACTTATTTGAGGTTGAACATTTATTCTAATTGGAAAATATCAACATTTATCCCATCTTTCTTTTTATCATAGAAGATGAATTTAACTTCTATTTTTTCATTCAACATATTCTTAGTTTTGTAGGTTATTGGTTTTATTGAAACAGGAATCTCTCCAATAAATCCATCTATGCCTTTGCTTTCTTCTTTAGGGTTAGACAACCTATAAGACACTTTTTTCATTTTAGCAACCCTCTTTAAAATTGCCTCTTGGAATTTTAAACCAATAAATGTTTTATCAATAACTAAATCCTTAACCCACTCTCTAACCATATTCTTATCAATTTGATTTATTGCCTTTTTTAGTTCTTCAACCATAGAAAATACTTTATCTGTAGCATTGTCAATTGCCTTAGGTTGTTTTTGTAAATACCATTCTTTCCATTTAGAATATTCCTTATGAGGACATTCTTGTATAAGCTCGGATAATTGCCCAACAACTTTTGGGCGTGTTCCCTGTGAATTTTGATTAGCAAGGTTGATTATTTGGGTTGTATATTTTGGGAATTGTTTGGCTTCTCCAGAAATCTCTTTTATCAATTCTCCATTCTTGATTTTAAACATAAAAAGAATAGGTTTTAGAAACTTAAAAACCTAACTAATAACACCCTTTAAGGTAACAAAGAAATTGTAAGGAAAAATATAAAAACTTCTCTTTGATGAATTAATAATGAGATTGGAAGACAATGTCAAAGAAGAAAGAATAATTGATATTGCTTCTACTAAAAAAATGACCCTTCTGCACCATGTTGTTTATACTCCAATAATTGTTGCCGGAACGTACCTTATTGCAACAGCTCTTTACAATTCTGTCCATGAGGTTTCTGTCTTGATGGATAAATTGTTTTAATACATTATAACAATTAAGTTTTAAAACGCAGGATATTTCTCTGAAAAATGTCAAGATTATTCTTACATCGTGTAGAACCTTTGATTGAAGACGGGGTTATGATTTTTAGGGATGTTCCGGAAAATCCTCTTCAAGAAAATTGTGGTGTTAAATATCGCTTAGAAATTAATACTACTAAAGACAAAGTTGCAAGAACATACGGATGGGGCACAGGATATCCAATGCCTTGCGATGAAGGACCTGAAGGATATGTTTATGCACCTGATGGATTTAGAAAAGGAAGCATAGTCTTTGTGAATATTGATGATGATCTTTTAACAGCCACTAAATATGATACGTCAACAAGGGATAAGTTTTTTGAGAGCTTAAAAAAAGCAGAGCATTTTGATAGTTTGGACTTTTTAGATAAAAAATTCTCTTTAATAGGAAAAGTTTTATACGTTATTTAACCTCCAAAATATTTTAAAAATCAAAAAGTCCTTGTCATGGTTTGTTAGGACTTTTGGAGACAGAAATTCTGACAATTGCTCTGCAATTGTCCGTCGCTTAAAAGCAGCGGTTTCAAGAATTTCTGTATCACAAGCTCAACAACTCAATCTTCGAACTTGTTGCCGAGAAGTTCTTGCCCACGATTATTTTAGTATTTTTTTCTTCTGCGCCTTTTATCACCGAATTAGTCACGGTACCGTCGAGGACTATTGCATATATATCCTTGTCAATGCCTTTTAATGCAGAACTCAATGAGCGAGATGAGACATTTTTGATTTCCTTGAAATTTTTGTCAAGAAGAACAGCTTTTCCAGAACCATCATTGTTATTGGAAATTTCCTTGAGCTTTTCTCTTACAAAGTAAGAATTTTCATTTTCAGTCTTGCTTTTTGGATTTTTTTCCAAATCTCTGGCATTTTCTGGAATGCGGCTGTTTCTTGCGAAAAACTCTTCCGGTGAAACTTTTTTTCTGAGAGACATTAGGATTTCCTTACCCCAAAGCTCTTCAACTTCCTTTCCATCCGGAGCAGAGGTTATGTACTTGACCCTTGCATTGTCCACCACATTGCGGGCAATTAATTTTCCGCCTCGGTCACCGTCAACGAATAAAATAATCTCTTTTTCCTTACCGAGTTCCTTTATTGCATCGGGAAGTTTTGTTCCGTTCATTGCTATCACGTTTTTTACACCGTTTCTTAGCAAGTTGAGAACATCTGCACGTCCTTCAACGACGATTATTTCCTTTCCGGAAAGGTCTCCTGCAGGAAGTTTTTCATTACCGTATTCAATGACTTCCGAGACTCTTGATTCCCCTTTAATCTGCTCTGAAATTTCGCGTGATTCAAAAGAGCCTTCCACCTCGCGCATGAGTTTTTTTGCCCTTTCAATTATGAAATCTCTCTTGCTGCCACGAATGTCTTCGATTTTTTCGACTTCGATTTGCGCGTCACTGGGACCTATGCGATCTATCGTTTCTATGGCGGCTGCAATTAATGTTGTCTCGGATTTGTCCAACGCGGTAGGCACTTTTATTTTTCCCTTCGTTTGTCTGTTGCCCCTTTCCAAATCAACTTCTATTCTTCCTATCTTACCTTCTTTCTGCAACTCGCGCATTTCCAAATCTGCTCCAAGCAAACCTTCGGTTTGCCCGAAAATTGCTCCGATGACGTCGGGTTTTTCAAGCGCTCCTTCCGCAACAAAATTCGCGTGTATCATGTATTTTATTGATACAGGACTTATTTTTGCCATTTTTAATCTCCTGTTTATTTGATGAATCCAATAATTGGACTAGAAAAATACCCTTACTCTTCCCAAACAAAGCGTAATGCTAAAATGAAAGTGAATGTGAATCTGTGATGTGATTAACAGATATTTTTCTTTTATAATCAGGTTTAAAGGGTATTTAAGTTTTTTGGGGATTTTCTTAATTCTTAGAAACTAATTTCCTTTCAACCCTTTTAGAAGGTATATGCTCTCAAGGGCGTTATTGAGTTCTCTAAATCCTCCGTCTCTTTGCGTGACGTTGCTGTTTTGGTTAATGTTCTGGGTTGTGTATCTTGGGTCTCCTTCGAGCTCGAATAACATGCTGTACTTGAATTCTCTATCGCTCCTGTGTCTCTTAGAACTATCAATCTCTATCTTTATTTGTCCTCCTTTCGGCAGGTAACCTTCTTTTCCTAAAGTAATCCTACGAGTTAATATAAATCCTTGATTGTATATTTTATCTGTTAAATTCCAACGTAAAGTTGTAGGAGTGTTCCCAATATAGTTTCCCTCTTCATAGACTTGTGCCTCAGAAGGTATGGAATTTACTCTTAAAATTACTTGATTTGCATCATTTATTCCGCATCCTGCGAGAACAAGTGCTGTTAATCCTAAAAAACCATTTCTTAGATTTTTGTTCATAAAAGATAAAAAGAAAGAAACATTAAAAAGTTTTTGCTATCTTGTAATATCTGGAAAGATGCAGAATGCCCAAAAGAAAAAATGCGTTCACCGTCGCTCACGAATTGTTTGGGCTAATCCAAAAACCTTTAAGTTTAATGGTATCAGTTTAACTTTACTTAATGATGTTACATTCGGATTTATTATTAACCCTCAATTAAGCCTGTTTATGGGCGAACAAATTACGCAACCAAAAAAACCCTGTCATGTGGTCTTACTCTCTCAGGAACTTTTATTCCTACATGTTGTCCTGCTTTTGCCGACGAGACAGACTTTTTCTCAATTTGCATGCTTTTCACTTGTGTTGTAAAATCAGTCGTGTGCCCCTTGACATATATCTTGTCACCAACTTTTAAATTTCCGCTTAGGGCAACTGCCGCGACGTTTGCATGATTGAAATAAATCGAAACTTTTCCAATCTCTTTTTCAGGCATGAAATACCTAAAACTTAAATATATTTAAATTTAATGTCTTGTTAAAATAAATAAAGCCCTGTAGTTTAGTGGTCAAGAATGCGAGACTCTGGGCGAGGACACCTACGGTTTCCTTCGCTTAACCTTCCCTTAAGGATGGTCGAGACTGATTGGGGAGATATCTCGTGACCCAGGTTCGAATCCTGGCAGGGCTATTTTGAAAACAATTAAGAAAAGCTTTTAAAAGAAAGATTTATTTTTGATTAATGCTGAGTGATTCCCGTAAGAAGAGTATAGAATTAATTAAGAATAATAAGTTTGTAAGATTTCTGTTAAGCATCGGACTTTATGGATTCATGTTCACCGAATCTTTATTTGATCCAGATTTAATGAAGGACATTACTTCACGAGAAGAAAGAACTGGATTGTTAAAAGGCACTATTTTACAAAATCCTCTTTGGTTTCCAAACGAAGATAATTTAGAGTTTGAAGAAGAAAAGTCAGGAGTGTGGACCTCTTATGATTTTAATAGACCAAAAGAATTCAACAACCCTATGCAAAAGAGAAAAGGCACTCTTTATTATTTTCCTTTACCCGAAATAATTGAAAATTCGGGAGATATTCTAACTCCCACAGGATATTTGAATATCTTTAATATTTATCAGTTATTACATATTGATAATGCTCCTATGGGTGAACTTGAAAGATTGGAAATGGTCATAGAGTCTACATACGAAAAATCTTTCAGGGAAGTTGGAGAATATGAAAAGTATGCAAAAATAATTAGTGAATTGGGGATTGGAGAAAAAAAGGTTTATCAAGTAACTCCAAAGGGAAATGGATTAATAGCAATCGTTGAAAAAACAGGAAGTAAAAAACTAAAAGAGAATCATCAAAAAGATGTTTTCGGAGATTTCATCCCCAAACCTGCGTTCGCATATTGATATTACTTTCCATTGCCTTATTTAATTTAATAAAATTGATGCTCTACTAAAATGAATAATGCACAATTTTAAATAAATTTTATAAATACTTTAACATTATGATAAAAAAGCCCCGTTAGTTCAGAGGCCAAGAATGCGGCCCTCTCAAAACAAAGGAGATTTTATCTCGTGGAGAGAATAAAATCTTTGCATCTCAATGCATCCCTTGCCCATTAGGGAACGGCCGTGACCCGAGTTCGAATCTCGGACGGGGCGTTTAAATTCGAATGAGGGGAGTTCGAATCACTTAAACACGTTGCATGACGCGGAGTTGCGTGAAGTGTTTGAGTTCCAGAAATTTTAATTTCTGAACCGGGACGGGGCGTTTTCTCATACCCATAAGTTTATAACCCCTAAAAATTGTCAACTTATAACAATAGTTAGTGAGTCTTGAGCAGTAAAAATGTTTCTAATGACTTACGCTCAGGAGATATTTCTTGAAGATTTTTGTTAACAAGTTAAAATGGAAAAATTTACAAAATTAGGATTAAGCAGAGAGATAACGGATGTTCTGAAACAATTTGACTTCAGCAATCCCACGGAAATTCAGGAAAGAGTAATTCCTCTGGCTTTGACTGGAAGAGATATCATCGGATGTTCCAAGACAGGAAGTGGCAAGACCTTGGTTTTTGCATCAACAATCATCGAAAAACTGAATCCAAACAATCAAGTTCAAGCATTGATATTGACTCCGACAAGAGAACTTGCAGAACAAGTCGCCATGTCAACAAAAAATTTTGGCAAGAATAAAAAAATCAATGTTCTCGCCGTGTATGGTGGAGTGAGCATTGAGCCCCAGATAAGAAAAATTTCAAAAACAGATGTCTTGGTGGGAACTCCCGGGAGAATCATAGATCACTTGAACAGGGGAACATTAAAATTGAATGGCGTTAAATTTCTTGTTTTGGACGAAGTGGATAGAATGTTTGATATGGGTTTTATCAGAGACGTCGAAAGAATAATCAAGGAATGCCCTGAAAAAAGACAGACCTTAATGTTTTCAGCCACAATATCGGAAGGAATTGATCACTTATCCAAAAAATATACTAAAAATCCTGTTGAGATATCTTTGAAATCACCGGTGGAGCCTTCTAAATTAAGGCAAATTTATTACGATGTTCCCGACGGCAAGAAATTTTCTTTGCTCGTTGCCTTGCTGAAAAAAGAGAATGGAAAATTAGTGATGGTTTTTTGCAATACACGAAGGAATGCGGATTTTGTCGCTAGGAATTTGATCGGAGAAGGGATTCATGCAAAATCCATTCACGGGGGAATAGACCAGAAAAAGCGGATGAGAATTCTTGAAGAATTTCACAGGAATGAACTGGGCGTTTTAGTTTGCACAGATGTCGCTGCGAGAGGTTTGGATATTAAGGGCGTGAGTCACGTCTACAATTATGATGTTCCTGCAGATTCAAAGGAGTACATTCACAGAATAGGCCGTACTGCGCGAGCCGGAAAAGAAGGTGAGGCAATAACGCTCTTGTCAAGCAGGGATTACGAGAACTTTGAAATTTTGATGAAATCCGACGATATAAAAATAACCTCTGAAGAATTACCCAAATTTGAATCAATAAGAATAAAGATGGATTTTGAAAAGAGGAGAAATAATTTTCACGGCGGTTTTGGAAGAAGCAACGGAAGAATGTCGGGGAATTTTAACAGAAATCCGATCAGAAGAAATAATTTTAGGCATTATGGAAGGAGTGCAATTAAAAAACGAGCGTATTAATCAATCTTAGGCATCCTAAAAACGAGCGCCAATCAGCATCGTTTTTTTGATATTAATTAAAAGCACTTACTGTTTTGTCTAACAATCAATCATCTTCAATTTGTCTCTAGTCCTTATTTTAATACCAAAGTGCTGGAAAAAACCACGCACTTTAGTGCGTGAGCACTTTGGGTATCTAAAAGTCCTAACAAACCATGACAAGGACTTTTTGATTTGCGAATGAAATGAGACATTTTTTATGTTTAATGAACCGGGAAGATTGCTTGGTTTTCAACAAGATTAATCCTCGAAAAATATTTATACTTTTGTTCCTGTTTTAGATTATGGAATTAGGAGTGTGGATGATTGTATTCTTTCTTATAATTGTCGTATTCTTGATTATAAAATTGATAAATGCTAAGCAAAATCTGGTTCAGAGATTTGTCTTGCTGGTTTTTGTCCTATTAACTGTAAGCATCGGATATACCGTATTTACAAATGATATAGAGATAAGTGATTCAGGAGATATTATTGATTTGGCAAAAATTTATTTTTCGTGGGTTGGCTCCATTTTCGGGAATTTAAAGGACATAACTGCCGATGCAATCCATCTTGATTGGAATCCAATAAGCAACAAAACCGCCAGTTAGATTTAAAAAGTTCTTTTACTAAATGTAATAATGGCTAAAAAGAGGGTGAAAAGAAGTTCCAAGAGGATTTCGGGAACAAAAACTTCAAGATCCAATAAAAATCCAGGATCAATAAAAGGCAGAATAAATTTGGTTGTAAAAAATCTCTTGGTTTTTGCAATACTTTTTTTGGCTTCAATCGGAGCTTATAATTTCTTCAGTGATGAATTTTACCAGAATTTTTTCTTTGTCACGGCATTGATTCTTGGTGCAGTTGCCCTGACTTTTTTGATATCACTGGTTATTCTTTTGCTTATTAATCTTTCAAGAAAGAAAAGATAATTAAAATTTTTAAACACCTTTTTCTGAATAATCTTACATTTGTGTAGCCCACGGGTTTCTTTTGCAAAAGAAACTACGATGGTAGAAAAATTAATAAGTTTAAATCGTTTTGGTTCGCTACACATAAAATGCCTGTGTAGCTCAGCGAGAACACGAAGTTTTCTCGCGCACTTTCCGGTTTGAATAAGTTTAAACCGATTGGAACGCTACAAGGCAAACACAGAAATGCCTGTGTAGCTCAGTCGGTAGAGCGTTACCTTGGTAATACCGAACTTTCTTTTCTAAAGAAAGTTCGGTGCTCAAAGAAATCGCAGAAATCCAAATAGGTAAAGGTCCTGAGTTCAATCCTCAGCACAGGCTTCGATTTCATAAGTTTTAAAAGGAAGAAATTATGTTCGAAATCATGAGAAAATTCCAAGGAATAATCGGGGCAGGCTTGATCTCCTTTGCTTTTTGGGGATGTGGAGATGACACAGAAATCATCAGAAGTAATTCTCCTCCCAAGGAAGTGGATGTAGTAATCTCGCAAGAGTACATTCCTCCAAGAAGTACAATTGAACCGAGGTTAAGCATAAACATGGACGGAGATGTAACAATATCTTCAACTTCTGTCCATTATCCCGAGGAATACTTTACACATATAAAATCTGCAGAATGTCAACAAACATTTGGGAACCGTTTAGTTTATGATTATTTCCAGAAAAACCAAAATGCAAAACTGCCTTACGTAGAAATTTTTGAAGATATTTACAAAGAGGCAAATGAAACAGGAGAAAAAATTTTGGAAAGTACAAGGAAGATGGGATGTAAATTTATTATTCCATAGCTTTATAAAGATGAAATCTCCGTAATTTTATGGACAAACAGTATTATCAAAAAAGGATATATAATGGAGATACTTCTGAAATAAAACTGGAACTGGATGATTTTCTTCTTCCTTTTGGAGGTGGGTTTAATTACTTAATGCGAATAAGAAGATTGAGTAAGGATCTCGCGTCTAATAAAGAAAAGTTTATTGAAGGAGAAGTTGAAAAGATAGTCAGGAATGTGTTACTTCTGGCAGCATATCACAGCATTTACACGTCTTTCGTTCTTGGATACCTAGTGGAAAGATTTGATTAACCTTATAAATCCTGCTTCATAAATTAAAAAATGCCGAGAGAAAAATCAGATCTTGATAAACTTAAGGAAGAATACAAAAAAATCCAGAAAAAATTCAAATTGCCGAGTTTCGAGGAGTTGAACAAAGATTTCTACATAGAAAAAATAGAGATTGACGAAACAGATTATCTTGTGAGGGAAATAAAAAAATCCGTCGGTGACAAGTACTTTAATTACCTCAGGTTCATAGAGAATATCCTGAATCCGACAAGTGGCTCGATGTTTGTGCTTTCCATGGTAAAATCAATTTCGCCGGAGAACAGAAGCAAGCTTGTGGAAATTTACAAGAGAATGTCAAAAGCCGAGCTGGATTTTATTCAGAGAGACCTAGAATTTTCCGAGCAGAAAGATGCAGAATATGTTAAAGAATTTTTCAATTTGTGGCAGCAAGTTAAAAAAGAATTGCTTGAGATAGTAAACTCTGTTGAGGCAAGATGGGAAACAAAAACAGAGGGAAAAAGCAAAGGTTATTTTGGGTGATTTTATTTATTTTCCTTCCAAGACCTCAAAAATCTCTTCCAGATTTATTTCCAATAACCCTACCGGCATTTTTATCTTCCAATTTCTTAATATTGAAGGATGAATTTCTCCCAGGAAACCAAGAGATTTTTTCCCGATGTGGACTTCCGCGACCCGTCCACTTATGAACCAAACAGGAAATTTTTCCGTTTCCTTTAATTCAATTTCAATTCCGAGGGATTCAAAGAAATTTTCAACCACCTGCCTTATATCTGTGAAATTTCCAGGAGATATTCCGATGCTCAAGGATTCTGACTCAACAGGATTTGATTTTTCATCTTCGGAAAAAACTCTTCCTATCTCGAATATTTTTTGAGGATATTCTACATCAATATTCTCTGAGAAGATTTTCATTATAAAATGAGACAGATTTTTTCTAAGCATGTTGTATTCTGTTTTTGAATCAGTGACTTTTATTGCGCCCTCTTCTTGTGTTTTCATTTTGCCAAATTGGTTTTCCTTGTTTGTCAAATGATAGTTGCATACTTCAAGAGATCCAAGCCCGGTAAGAATTTCTGAAAATTTTCTCTTGATTTTTTCTCTGGGTGATTCTTCACCGATTGTTGAAATTTCCGGAATTTCCGGAACAAATTTGTCATAACCATATGCAATTGCCACATCTTCAATCAAATCCACTTCGTGCATTATGTCTGTTCTCCAGGCAGGAATTTTTACACTTGATGACTTGTATTCATGTCCCATTAACTCAAAAAGTTTTTTTATTTCTTTTTCACTTAAATCCACACCAAGAAATTTGTTCGTATTTTCTAGGGAAATTTTCATCTCTTCTGGCTTAAGATCAGGAGTGATTTGTTTTTTTCCGTTATAGAAAATTTCCATTTGGTAAATTTTTCCGCCCATATCACACAAGCATGTTGAGATTATATTTATACATTTTTTCAAGATGTTTAATTCAAAACCGGAACATTCTATGAAAACATCTCTTGTCTCCTCCGTGATTCTGCCTGTTTCCGCCGAATTTATTATCGGGGGCATGCTCAAAATCTTATTTTCGGCATCAATAAACACAGGAAATTTTTCCATGCCTTTCAAAAGATGTGCATATTCTTTTCCCGTTGGATGATTCTTCAAGATTTCCAAACCATTCATCTCCTTTTCTGATTCTAGCGGCACAAATCTTATCTCTGCCGGTTTTAATGCCTTGTAAGTTATTGGGAATTTTATTTTCTCAAGAGGATAAATTCCTATTGCAAGTTTTTTTCTTTTTCTGCCCAGAGTGAAATGAATTTTCTCCTGAATTTCTATAATCTCCTTTATTTTTTCATTATCAAATTTTAATTCTTTGACAACAGCACACACCGTATACGGGCGTATTTTAGAAACAGACGAATCAACCTTAACGATGTAATCTTTTTCAGGAGAATTTAATTTGTAATTTTTCAGTCCTGTTTTTTTTCCAAGGTATGCAAGAAAACCGCGCTTGAATCCTTGGTAAGAGAGCATGTCCGGGCGATTTGGGAAAACTTCTATTTGGATCTCATCGCTAGTCACATTTTCAACAGGAGTTCCGAATAGAGCAATCTTGTTTTGCATTTTCTCGTCGATTTTACCAATGTCCTTCTCGAATTGTTTTTTGCTGAAAGCTATAATTGCCATTTTATGTTATAGTTACCTCGTTTTTTAATGAGCTTAGATATTTTTGGAAATCTTTTTTTGACAAATTTAGAGTGGCTGTGTTAACATTTGGGTGAAAATTAACATAATCTGACTCTAAAATTTCTTTATCAATTATTATATTAACTTTTGATTCTGCATCATTTATCAATCCAAATGGGGTTACTGCCCCTCTCGTTAATCCTAAAATCTCTTTAAGTTCCTCTTCATTGGCAAACTTTAATTTTTCATTTAATTTGTTTTCAAACAGTTCCAAATCAAGTTTTTTATTTTCTGGTAATATTATTAGATAAAACTTATTTCCTTTCCTGTTTTTTAAGAATAGATTTTTTGAATGAATTCCCTTTAATTCATCATGAATGTTTAATTTTTTTGATTCTTCAACTGTATAAACTGCTTGGTGCGTAACTTCTTTGAATGTTATTCCCTTATTCTTAAGATATTCTTTAATTTCCATCTTTTTCATCAAAACCTCCTGCCTTTTTGTTTGCATGCTTGAGTTTCTTCATTATTTCAGGAGGCATTCTTTTTTCATATTCATTCAAAACATCTTGGATTGATTTATCAACGTCAATCTTTGCCTGATTTGCAATTTTTATTATCAAGAACAAAACATCTCCTATGAAATTTTCTACTTCCTCTTTGTTTTTTTCAACAAGCTCTTTTTGTTTTTCGTCATCAACCCATTTTATCAGGTTCCACAATTCGCCTATTTCTTCGCTCATGTTTAACATTAAGTCTTTCACATTCCACGAATTTTCCCACCCTCTTGCATTGTCAAATTCCGCGATTTTATTCTGTAATTCCTTTATTTTCATTTTATTTTTTCCGCAATTTTGTTTAATTCTTCAATGGATTTTTGAGGACCAATCTGGGTGGAGATGTATCCTTCATACTTGTCAAAATAAATTCTGTCTTTTGCCCACATTTCCCTGAATTTTTCTTCCAGTCCATGTATCGGATACAATTTTATATGGACGTGATTTACCCCAAGCCCTTCCATGACAATCGCGACTCTTTTTACCTTTAATTTTTTTTCAAGAAGTTTTGCCACTTTTTTCGAAGCAATCATCAAGCGAGAATATTCCTTGTCAGGCATGTCCGTAGCATCGCTGTCATAATGCTCTTTTGTTATCACCAAGGTCATGCCTTCAGTGTTTGGATTTATGTCCAATATGGCGAAATGTTTTTCATCTTCCCATATTTTTACGCTTGGTAATTCTTCTTTTTCTATTTTACAGAACATGCAATTTTTTTCCATCATGACTTCACCCAAAATTTAATCTTTCTCAGTTGTTTGATATCATTTTTGTAAAGTTCACGAATGTCCTTGATTTTGTAGTAATCCATTAAAATTCTGTCGAAGCCAGGACCCCACGCAAGAACAGGAATGTTTTCTCCGAGGAGGGGCACAACAACCTCTGGCCTGAAAATTCCCGCTCCACCAAGTTCCAGCCACTCTTTTCTTTCTTCATGATAAACGTCAATCTCAACACTCGGTTCAGTATAGGGAAAATAAGCCGGTCGGAAACGAATTTTTTCAAATCCCATTTTCTTGAAAAACTGTTTTAAATATCCCAGCAGGTGCCGAAAATTTGCGTTTTTGTCGACGACAATTCCCTCTGTTTGATTGAATTCAAATCCATGCTTCCAGTCAACTGTTTCATTCCTGAATGTTTTTCCTAATGCGAAAAATTTTGCAGGCAGTGGCAAACCTTCGACCTTTAATTTTGCAAGTGTTTGAACAGACAAGCAAGTTGTGTGAGTTCTTAAGACAAGTTTTTTCGCTTCTTCATCGTTCCATGAATACCCCCATCCCTTGCTTTTTCCAAAATTTTTTTCTGTAAGAAGAGTTCCTTCATGACTTTCTTTTACCATTTTTATTATTCTGTTATCAGCATCTATTTTTGAATTTTTTTTGTCAATAAAGAAAGTGTCTTGCATTTCCCTTACCGGATGATCCTGTGCTGTGAAGAGTGCATCGAAATTCCAGAAACTGCTCTGAATCATGTTTCCCGTCATCTCTCTGAAGCCCATTTCCTTCCAAACTTCCTTTGCGTAATCGCTAGCTTGCAGGACAAAATGTCTTTTCCCGCCATGGATTTTTGGGACACCTACCGTAATATCATATCTCCTGAACTTTTTGCCACGCCAATTGGAGTCTTTTTCAAGAATTTTTGGAGTTATCTGTTCCACCAAATTATCATTGATTTTCATTGTACTCAACTTTTTCCCCAATTCAGATAGTGCAACTTTTGTTTCTCTTTCTTCCCCAATTTCAACAATCTCTTTTCTTTTTGTCAAAACATTCAGCGTTTCAATTTCATTTTTTGAAAGGGAATCATAACTTCTTGGCAAAGATTCCAGAAAAATTTCCTCGGGCATTTTTTGCGAGATTTTTTCAGTGTTGACACTTAGTACCATGTTGCCGTTTTTTATCTCAATCAAACCCTTGCTTTTTAAAACACCTATTGAGACTTTTAATTCCTCGTCAGTTAACGAGCAGGATTTTTTTGCCTCGATTAATGGCACAACTTTTTTATTTCTTAGAATATTCAATAATTTTCTCTCGGGCAATTCTTTGTTTTTATAACGCGCACCATTGACACCAAGTTCAATTTTCTTTTTTGCCTTGTGAGACAGGTTTAAAACACCTTTTTTCTTCAGATATTCCAAGGAGCGGATCACCGCAACTTTTTCCAATCCTGTTTTTTTGCATATCTTCTCAATGCCCTCTCCGAGATGAGGCAGGATTTTTATTTCGTTCACACTTAATGATTCAATGATTTTGCCGATTGTTTCTTCAGTCATTTTATCTTAAGATAAATTTGGTTAAAAAATGTTTTGAATTAAATTTACAATTCCTTCGTCATCCAAGTAGGCATTCCCAAGACCGTGCCAAGCGCCTTTAAGTCGTGAACGTTCTTTCCATCCACATTAAGAAACTTCATTTTTAACTTGTTTTTGCCACAGATTTTCACATTTTGTCTTATTCGGGCAAAAATATCTGCCTTTGTTTTTTCTGGGGCCTCGAGTATTTCACTCAAATCTATCCCAATTTTGACATTGTTCTTCTTCGCGATTTTTGCAAGGACGTGATTAAATCCTGAGTTTCTTTGTTTTTGAAAATCTTTTCTGTTCTTTAATTCAGGGAGAAAAATGTCAATTTTTTCCTTTTCCAAAATCTTGCGGTTTAGTTCGTCGTCAATTCCGGCAAAAATTGTTTTTCTTCCTTCCTTTAAGTTTTTTTTAATTTGATTGCGTGCCTTTTCAAAATTGCTTTCATTTACTGTTATGTGGTTCATCTCTCTTATAAAGAAAAGAAGTTTTTATTTCTGACGCTAGGGAACATTATCCAATACTCTTGCCATTTCCTCGCCAATTTCCTTTTTCAAGCCATTTATTTCATGAAGTCTTTTAACTCCGCGCCGTTCTGTAAAAAATCTATTTCTTTCCTCCGGAATTCTTTCCATTATCTTTCCGTTGGTATAATCAAAGATTACATATGCGCCGCCAATTTCCAATAATCTGTATTTATACTCCAAACCTAAGGACATTCCTGAGAATCTGTCAGGAACAAATTCTTCTAAGGTTGTTTCGTCATTTTTCATCCTTCAATCCTTGTGCCCCGGAATTTTTTATTGTTCAGGAAATTGTCAAGATTTTTCATGTTGCTTCCAATGATATACGTTTTAATTTTGTGCTTCATTATTATTCCTGCGGCTTCGGCATCAAGGACAAAATGCAGCCCTGGCTTGAATCTTATCTTCATCGCCATTTTGTGGAATTCCTTCCATGTTACATTTTCAATAAACTTCGCGTCCTTGTTCTCCTTTGGATTTTTGTTGTATAAACCGGGAACATTTGTGAGATTTATAAAAATACATCCTAACTCTTTTGCAATTTCCGCGGCGGTCGAGTCGCTTGTCTGTCTTTCCCTGTACTCAAGGGCGCCACAAAAAACAATGTCCATTTCTGACAAATCTTTTTTTACTCTTTTAATGGTGGTGGGAACTCCGTCATTTGAATTGTGATTAAAGAAATGCCCCACAAAACGCGCATTTGTTCTTGTTGCGCTGATTCCCGAGTAACTTTGAAATCTTTCTCCGATGCCTTCTTTTGCCAGGGCAGAAATGTACTTTCTGGCTATTGAACCTCCGCCACAGACAATTATAAACTTCCAGTTTTTTTTATTTTTTAAGACTACTCTCTTGAATTCCTTAAGAAGCTTGACGTTAATGTCGTCGGGAATTATTAAACTGCCCCCCAAACTAAGGACAATCACTTTTTTCATCTTTTTATTAGTGAAACCTATTTTTTATATCTTACTTCACGGTAAATCTCTTGTTGTCATTTACGTCGAAAATTCCCAATCTCACTCCTGAGTCGAGCCAGCCGTGCGCGTAGTTTATTGCCGCGAAAGCGTTCACGAAATCTTTCTTTTCTTGAAAATATCTTGCGTCTTTCAGATAGTTTGAGGCCATGGAAATTATTTCTTTGGACTCCTTCATCTTACCTTTGGCAACATTCTTCTCCGCAATTTCCAATGCCTCACTTGTTAATGTGAAATACTTTGCAAGTTTTTCCTTTGTTATTTTGGATTGCATTTTTACTCAATTTCGAGATGCGCTTTTTCTTGAAAATCTTTTATCAGTTTTCCCTCAAGATTCTTTTTTCTGGACGGGTTTTTTGTTAAACTTGTCGCGATTTTAGTGAGGAAGTAATGGTGAGCATTTCCTTTGATTAAATCCATAAGACCATCAATTAACATTACTGCACTTCCGGCAACTACAACAGAAAAGATTCCACTTTCCGTTACATCTGCATCCAAAAACCATGAGTAAACTTTATCATAATTTAATGCATATGGTGTGCAAGTTCCCAATATTAATGAAGATTGCATTAATCCAAATTTTCTGTATTTGTTTAAGTATTTCATAAAAATAGATAAAAATCTTGTTTAAAAAGATTCTCCCCTCTTCAAATAAAACCTCTCAAATGCGAGCGGCAGTGAGCAGTGATTAAAGTTGATTTAGTATTAATACTTCATAAATTTATGAGCGACTTTGGAGCGAATGTTTTTTTCAGAAAAGTTTAAATAAATATCATGCCTCTCGGTTTAAAGATGGTGAACAAATCGCTCGCTTTTGGTTTGATAATGATTCTCCTAATGGCATCTGTGGTTTTTGCAGAAAATGAAGTTTCGAGTGATGTTGAAAAATTCGTGAAAAAAATTGCTGAGAACAGAGGAATAAATCAGTCCGATATTGAGAGCGTAACCGAAGTTGATTTTTCACAATTGCCTGATGAAGTTAAGATAGAAAACGTTGATAATACGAACATTGCGCTTTATGAAATCAAGCAAAAAGGAAAAAATTCTTCTGCATTTGCAATAACTCTCTCGGGAAAGAACATAGAAAAGATACAAAGACAAGTTTCCTTCACAACATCATTTTTGAGTTTTGGGTTGGAGGGGGAATCAAAAAGCTCGACTTTCTTAGAGACCTCAACAGGAATTAAAACAAGTACTGAAAAGGGTTATGTGATGTTCAGAGAAGGAAGCATAACGGGTATGTCAACAATTCTTGAAGTAAAAGAAACGCTTTCAAGTGGTAAGATAGAAGTTATAATATTAAAAAACGGCGAACAAGTTGGATTTGGAAACGTTCTTGATGCATCTGAAACGGGAATAAAAAAGGACTATGACCTGCAGTCAATGGGGATTGTAGAATTTTTGCCGGGAGACGTGATTTCTGTCTACATAAAATCTCCCGAAGATGTTGAGTTCAAAGATGTTATTGTTTCAATTGAAACCTCCAGCATTTTTGGATAAATTTATAAATTTAAATTGTTTTTATTGAAGATGGATAAAAAGAGGACAACAATCATCATAACAATCTTGACAGTTTTAGTGGTGATTCTTGGAGGAATTATGCTGTATCTTTTTTTAGTAAAGCCTGCAGTTGCAGATTATCAAGGAAAATTATATGGTCAGGGTGCAAACGACGCAGTTAATTTTATACTGACACAAATAAGCCAAAAAGGTTATGTGCAGATTCAGTTGAATGATGGAACTCTTTTAACACTTGCTCCTTATTTGCAACAGCCTTCTGACTCTGGCGTTGCAACAATTGAAACTCAGACGGCAGAAGAAGTTGCGGCATAAATTTCAGTAATCTTTAAATAGATATTTTCTTTTTAATCCAAGAGGTGAAAATGTCAAGATTAAAGGAAGTTTTTTTGGTTTTGTCTTTTATTTTTGCTGGGATTTTTTTGATTTACACCCTTTCATTAAACAATGGCTTGACAGAAACAGGTAAGGTCACCTTGGATTTGGATTTGAATTATCAGGAGGGGCAGGCATTGCAGGGAACGTTGAAACTCTCTCTCAAAGAAGGAGAATTAATCCCTGTTGATTCAAAAATTATTCTTGAAAATTCAGGGGAATCATTTGAGTATTCAATGGACGAATTGGTTTCTGAATCTCCTATAACGGGAAATTTTTATATTGAAGGAAAAAATCTTTCCGGGGCTGGCGAAGGTTTCGGCCTTGAGGGTGAAAAAATAACTTACCCAAGAGTCTATTTCAAATTGAATATTCTGCCAGAAGAGTCTAATGTAAAAGCCGAAGAGGAAATTTCCGAGGAACAGTCAAACGAAGAGATTTCCCAAGATGAAACACCTTCAAACGAAAACGAAACTGCAGTTGATTCAGAAACTCAGGAATCTTCAGCAAGCCAATCTGTAGAGAAGGGAGAAACAACTTCGGAAAATATTGAAACCACTACAACGACCAATGGAGAGACCGAAATAACTGCCGAATCCTCTACGGAAACTACAAATGTGCAAGAAGTTTCAGAAGTTCAGGAAACATCAACAGAGAGTAAAAAAGAAGAAAAGCGGGAGAAAGAAGAGAAAAAAGAGGAAAAATCCGAGGAGAAATCAGAATCCAAGAGTGAAGAAGCTACTCCAATAACGGGAGGGTTCATTCTTGATTTTTCAAGAGGAATATTCAATATTTTCCTAAGATTGACGGGGCAAGCCTCTTTGGAAACTGAAAATCCTGTAGAAGGAGATGTTTCACAGGGAGAAGAATTCACTTACAAATTAAATCCCAGACAAACAGCAAACATAATTCCTGGCAGTGTGAGAACTGAAAGTAAGAAAATCTCCGACGACAATGTTAACATAAAAATTGATGTGAGCAACGCAATCGTAACAACATCATATTTCGAGAAAGAAAGTGGCTTTGGAGAAGAGTATCTTGGGGACAACGAGAAGGAGATTTCAATTGACATAACGAAACTTAACTTCACGCCTAAGGAGGGAGGGTTAAGCATAAGACTTGTTAATGGAGAGGAAGAAATATTGATTTTGATAACAAATGTCGCCGAAGGAAACATTTCATCCTCAGCAACTACCGAAATTAATGAAACATCTTTGGAATTTGAAATTCAATCTTCATCGGAATTGACAGATGAGGAAAGAAAAATCATTTTGAGCAAACTTGGAAATTCTACAACCTTAAAAGTTACGAAGGCCGAGAAAACAAAAGAAGGATTTTTTGTGAGAATGGAGATTGGAAACTACTGGATTGAGCATTATTATCCAACAACAAGCGATTTGGAATTTACAGAAAATTTTGACATTGACAAAGTTAGATTCTTGAAGGATTTGGCAAGAGAATTATCACAAACTTCTTCTTCAAGAGAGCAGATTGAAGGATTAATTGGAGATGTCGAGTTTTGATTGTATTATTTACCGATATCCCGGATTGTAAATCATTTTCTTTATTACAAATTTCGAGCTCGTGACGTTGGAAATAACTGCAGAGAGAATAAGTTTTCCGGCAACAACCCTGTAGAAACCTTCCTGTCGCGGAATTTTTGTCGTTGAGGAAAATTTGTTTATAACTTCATCAATCTCATCTTTCGTCATAGATATGTTTGTTTTTTTTCTGCCCATCATTCCCTCAACCATTATGTTAATATTCTCCCCGGGGCACTCAATTTCCTTTACTAAAGGGTCTTTTATAAGAGGGTTCAGTTTTCCCAAATCAATTTCCACATTTGTAGGGGTGGGTTTTAGATATTGAAATCTGGGAGGGATGCGAAATCTTGTCGGGACAAGCGAAGTCATAGGTACAGGTTGTTTCAAGATTCTTCTTTTGAGTTGAACTCCTCCCCCCAAAATTTCTGGAGGGATTTCCAGATTGCTTCTAAATCCGCTTTTTGTATAATCTTCTTCGACTTCAACGAGTTTTTTCATACTCTCTCTTTTTTCTAACTTGGATTTCTCACTCACAATTTTTTCTTTAATAAATTTTTCAAGTTCCAGAAATTCTCCCTTAGCAGAATGTCTTATCAGTTCCCGTGTGAACTCTGCAAGAATAAACCCTCTTCCAGAGTGCCAATCAAAATTTCCTTTCATCATCTTTTTTTGGAGAAAGAGATTTGTGATATTCTTCTGGCGCGTTGGAGGTTTTTCTCTCTTGAGGCAATGGGGGATTTTGCCTCTGTTGTGGGGGCATTGGTTGACCAAATCTTTCCTTGGAAGAGAGTTGTGGACTTTCGTGTAAGAACATCAATCCTCTTGCGATAATTTTATTTTGCTCCAAAAGATTGTCGAGTTTCCCCGCAATTTCCCTGCCAGATTTTGCTTCTGTTTTTGAATTTGGGTATTTTTCAACTATGGTTTTTGCAGATATCTCAAATAATTCCAAGAGTTTTGAAATCTGCGTTGAGAGGTTGTCAAATTTTAAAGAAAGATTTGTCATGACTCTTTGTAAGGAGACAAAATTCTCAACAAGCATCCTGTCAAGATTTTGGCCAGTATTATCTTTTTGACTTTTCTGCAGATTTATTGTATTTGAATTAATTGATTTTGTCGTAGCATCAGACGTTTTTTTTATAAAATTGCTCGAAGAGGTTTTTTTCTGGATATTTTTTGGCATGTGAATGAGAGGAATTTTCCATTTATTAAATTTTGCTTTGAGGAGATTTATTTGTGCTATTCGATGAATTTACGCTTAATCGTGTTCGTGAATTGACACAATTTTTAACAAAAAATCTCGGCCACGTTAGACGTTGAGACAGATGATTTTCATTAAACAATTAGAACAACCTTAGAATTATCCTGAAAAAACTTTTTGCGATTTTTCCAATTCTGCAACATATTCGGCGATCTCCTTTGCTGCGTCCGGATTTACACTTATGCTATCAATTCCGTTATTGACCAGAAATTCAACCATTCCCTTTTTGCTTCCTGCCTGTCCGCAGATACTCGTTTCCACCCTGTATTTTTTGCAGATTCTTATAACATATGAAATTTGTTTTAAAACAGCAGGATTCATCTCATTGTAAATGTCTGCGACTTGAGGATTGTTTCTGTCGATTGCCAAAGTGTATTGAGTTAAGTCGTTTGTTCCAAATGATACAAAAGCAATGCCTTCTTCACATAATTCTTTTATTATTTCAACAGATGCCGGCGTTTCAATCATCACTCCAAGCTTTGCCTTGGAAAAATTTATTTCCTTAAGAATTTCCTTAACTCTTTTTACCTCTTCGACAGAGATCACTTGCGGCAGCAAAATCCCTATCCCCTTTCCACTTTCCGAAATTTTTTTTAGGGCTTTTAATTCCGATTTTAAAATGTCTGTGTGTTTTAATCCATGCCTTATTCCGTGCATTCCAAGCATGGGATTTCCTTCTTTCTCTTTCGGAGATCCGGCAAGATTCCTAAATTCATCGCTTCTTATATCCGAGGTTCTTACCCACATTCCGTCAAAATAATTTGATATCTTTTTTATGCCCTGAAAAATAATTTCCTCATAGTTTTTAATCATATTTTTTTCCAAAAAATAGTTAGGGTGCTTTCCCGATTCGGCGATAATTCCTTCAATTCTTGTTAGTCCTGTTTCTTTTATTCCTGTTCGCGCCGCCCTTTCCGCCGCGTTTGGCAAATCAAGTATAATTTTTATCTTTGTTTTTGTATTTGAGGAAACTGGAAGAACTTCTTTTTCCATTATTTTTCCTACTTTTCCTTTGTAGACTTTCCCTGTAAATCCGTTCACGGTTATTATTTCATTTTCCTTGAGCACTGTCGTGGCATTTTCTGTTCCAACAACAGCGGGAATTCCCATTTCTCTTGAGACAATCGCGGCGTGGCTTGTGACACCCCCCTCGTCGGTAACTATTGCAGAAGCTTTTTGCATTGTCAAGACCATATCAGGATTTGTCATTTTCGTGACTAAGACATCGCCTTTGTTTATTTTACCCAAGTCGCCGAAGTCTTTTACTATCTTTATTTTTCCAGAGGATATTCCCGGAGATGCCCCCACCCCTTGTACAATAATCTCGCCCGACAATTCCTTGGATTTTTCATATTCCTCAGAAACATTTGCAAGAGTTGTTATTGCTCTGGTTTGTACAATGTAAATTTGATCATTTTCAACGGCAAATTCAATGTCCTGTGGCTTTTTGTAATGTTCTTCAAGCTTCATAGAAATTCTGCCTAATTTGAAAATTTCCTCTTCCTTAAGGACTTGAGTATTTGATAATTTTTCAGGGAGGCGAACTTCCACATTTCCTTTCTCGGAGAATGTTATTGCTATCTTTTTGTTTGATATTTTCTTCTCGATGATTTTCATTTCCCGAGAAACAATGTATCTGTCAGGAGTTATTCTCCCAGAGACGATTCCTTCTCCCAATCCAAAAACTGCTTCAATGATTATGTTTTCGTTTTTATAAGAAGGATCTTTTGAGAATACAACGCCTGATTTTTCCGAGTCAACCATTTTTTGAACAACAACCGCCAGCTTTGATTCTTCGTGCTTAAATCTTTTCTTTTCCCTGTAGTATGTTGCCCTTGATGTGAAAAGAGAGGCAAAGCATTTTTTTACAGATTCTAGGAGTTGCACATCACCCAAGATGTTTAGGAACGTTTCCTGCTGCCCTGCAAAACTGGCATCTTCCAAATCTTCCGATGTTGCACTGCTTCTTACTGCGACAAGCACTTCATTCCCTCCTTTTTCAAGGATTTCTTCCGCGGTCTTTTTTCCATTAATTTTTCCTGCATGGAGATTTTCATAGGCCTCAAGTATTTCCTTTTCCAAGTCCTGCGGAATTTGAGAATCTGTTATAAGCTTTCTTATCCTGCTTGTTGCTTCCTCGATTTTTCCGCTATTGTTGTAATCAACTTCTTTTAGGATACTTTTTATTTTTTCCTTTAATTTGTTCCTTTCTAAAAAATAATCATATGCCTGTGCAGTTATCACAAATCCAGGTGGAACTTGAACTCCGAGGTTGTACATCTCTCCTAGATTTGCACCTTTTCCTCCTGCCACGCTTATTGATTTTTTGTTAATTTCGGAAAACCACTTTATCAGATCACCTCTTGCTTCCATGAGAAATAAAATTATGAAAACTTAATAAAGGTTTTGAAAATCATTGATTGGTTTAACATATCTAATTCTCCAAATCCCCTAAGTAAAGTCCATCCAGAATTTTTTGCTGCTTTTCGTTGTAACCGTGCTTTCCTCTAAATGCAGATGTTCCGTCTGTTCCACAGAGCTTCAAGATTGCTTCTTTTCCTCCAGGGTGTTGCGAAATCCATGAAGTCAGATCATACACTTTACCGTCGATTATTGTGTAGCAGGAATTCTCGGAGTTGTGCTCGCCCACTTCCTGAACCGTTAATTCTGTATTTTCTGAATTTTCAATTTTGTTAGAATCTGCTTTTGTTTCAACTATTGTTGATCCGCTTATTTCATTTCGTGAACTGTTGTCTGTCATTTGAATAAGCAGGAAAACGGGCAGCGTAATCACGAGGAATGCAATTAGAATCAGGTAATACTTGTTCATTTTTTATTTTTTTCTTTTCTCTTTTTAATTATAGAGTCAATGCTTATGAAATTGCTTCCGCTTAATGCAAGAGCGAGGGCTGCGAAAAGAAGTCCTACATCTCTAATTGCCGACGGAGAATCTATACCCAACGAAAGAATTATCGGAATCAAGTGAATTAAAAGCACAAGAGATGCGACACGCGTGAATAATCCCAAGATGAGTAAAGTTCCCAGAATTATTTCCAGGTTTACATTAAGATAAATGATATAAACAGGGTCGATAATTTGAGAGATCCCTGAAGGCACAAGTCCTGTCCATGCCGAAGGATTCAAAAATTGTTTTACTGAAAACCAGAAAAGCACAATCGCAAGTCCGAATCTTAAGGACAAGGAAGAATACTTCTCAAGATTTTCTACTTTCATTAATGGAAAAAAATTTTTATGTTAATAAATGTTTTGTTGTATTTCTATTTCCCAGGACATAAATTCTTTTAAAATGTCCGGCGATGGGATTAGATGGGTATTGAATTAAGATTCATGGAGAATCAAGGCATAGACTTGGAATATTGTGCTAATAAAAACGGAAGAGCTGATGTTAAAATTGTGGATTTGGCATTAAGAGAAATAGTTTCAAAAGATGGTGAAGTTGAAAAAGTAAAACTAGAATTTTTATCGGATTGCGACGAGGTAAAATTTTATTTGCATAGAGGAGAGATGACTAAGATATTTGATGACCTATTTGAAATAATATTTCCTTACAAAAGGCATCATGATTCAGTATCTGTTGTTTTAAGATTACAAGGAGATAATGGGAAAGTGAGAATTGGGAAAAGAAAATTCTACGAACCAAAATCTTATAAATCCCATTAAATTGTTTGTTTTATGGTATGGTGGTTGTGGGTTGTTATTGGCATAGCAGTAATTGTTGTTCTGATGTTTTTTTATTATTACAATCGTTTCGTTGTGTTAAGCAACAGGATAAAAAATTCGCTTTCACAAATTGATGTTCAGCTTAAGAGGCGTGCGGATTTGATACCTAACTTGATGGAATCAGTCAAAGGGTACATGAAACACGAGAAGAGCATAATGAAAAGTGTCAATGACGCGCGCAAGGCGCTTGTTGGAGCAAAGGATTTGCCGTCGAGGGTCGCAGCGGATTTGAAACTAGAAAGTTTCCTCGGAAGGTTGTTTGCAATCGCGGAAAATTATCCCGACTTGAAGGCAAACACAAACTTTCTTGAATTGCAACGTGAGTTGAGTACCACTGAAGACAGGATCGCATATGCAAGGCAGCATTACAATGATTCAATACTTTCCTACAACAACATGATTCAATCTTTCCCGGGAAATTTCTTCGCAGGACTCTACGGAAGAAAAGCCGAGGAGTTCATAAAAGTCTCAGAAGCCGAGAAAAAACCCGTTAAGGTTGATTTTGATTGAAAATGCTTAAAAAAAGAAAAACCGAGAATGTCTTTAAAAAAATTTGGATAATTTTGGGTAACCCTATATCTGATTTTGGAATTTTTAGCGCACTAGGAATTTTTAGCACTTTGGCAATTGTAGTAGGATTTGTTAAGGATTATTTTGGAATAAAAATCTTGTTTGAGGCCATTTTTTTCCCAATTTATCTTATATCTTTTTTTACTTATTATTTTTATCTTGACAAAAAATTAAGAAGTACTATTCTGGTGAAAAGTTTTTTCTATACATCAATATTCTTGGTAATAACTTATTTTATTGGAGTGTTTGTTGTGCTAGCCTAAAACCTAATTCACCCACACAAATATATCCCTGTATAATTGATGTGTGCATAAATATCCATATCGTGTTGGCGAACGCAATAGGCTTGTTTTTGATGAAGACCCCGTATGTGAGCCAGAAAAACGCAAGAAAAAGATAAGGCGCTCCATGTGAATACCGAAAGTCCTGCCGCTGTCTTCTCAGAATATATTTTTACTATCTGGGGAATTGTCATCACAGGACCGGCGATGCTAAAGAATATCACAGTTTCCTCTATGAAATTCGCAACGCGCCTTTGAGTCGCGCGCGAAAGATGGTCCTTGAAAGAGTTGAGCCTCTGGAATATGAAATCAGAAATTCCAAAATCACCCCCGAACAAAGTCATGGAGAAAATAAAGAAGCATAACTTAAAAAATTAACTCTTAAACTTTAAAAACCCTTCTACCTTTTTTGTTTTATGGCTGAGAGAATTGACTTTCGCGATGAAATTTCGAAGAACAAATGGAAATCTTTCTTCCTTTTAGCGACAATTTTCCTGGTTTTTGTTGTATTTGGATATGTGATTTCCCTCGCTTTTGACCCGGGATATTTTTTTATCATAATGATTCTGTCAATAATTTTTTCCTTGAGTTATATTCTTATAAGTTATTATAATTCCGCGAAGATAGCAGTTGCAAGCGTCGGTGCAAAAAAGGCCTCAAGAACAGAGCACAAGCAATTTTATGATTTAGTTGAAGGGCTTACAATTGCTTCCGGAATGAAAATGCCCAAACTTTATGTGATGGAATCAAAGCAAATAAATGCGTTTGCTTCTGGACGAAATCCTGAGAATTCAGTTATTTGCGTAACGACCGGAGCTCTGGAAAAACTCGACAAGCGCGAACTTGAAGGAGTTTTGGCACATGAATTGGGGCACGTTGCAAATTTCGACATAAGATACATGACTCTCGCAACAATAATGGTGGGAATGATTTCAATAATTTCTGAGATGTTTTTGCACAGCATATGGCTCCGCAGCGGAGGAAATGACAATAGGGGATGGATATTTATCCTAATAGGTTTGGTAATGGCAATTCTCGCGCCGGTTGTAGTTCAATTGGTTCAGCTTGCAATTTCCCGAAAAAGAGAATACAATGCAGACGCTTCGGCTGTAAAATTCACGCGTTACCCTCAAGGACTGATTCATGCTTTGGAAAAAATTAAAATGGAAAATTTTCCCGAGAAAAGAATCCCAAAAGCGGTGGCACCTTTGTTCTTTTCAAATCCTTTCAAAAATCTCGCTAGCACTCATCCTCCAATTGAGAAGAGAATTGAAATTCTGAGGGGGATGTAATTTTATAAACTTCATTTGCTTAATGGTAAAATGGACAAGAATTATCTTAGGAGGGAAGTCGCCAATTTATACGGAATATCTCCAAATGAAGTGACTTTTGGATTAATTAGAGAGCATAGGAGGAGAAGAATGGGTCTTGATTCTTGTGACGATTCATTTACTTTGGATGAAATAGAACTTGCCAATAAAGAATTAAGGGACTTGGCTTCAAAAAGCTCAGGACAATATTCAGATAATCACTAATTATATTTTCCCATAATTTATAAATATCCAAAACTTTTCTTTATCATGGGTTTGATAAGAGGAAGTTTGCTATTTTTTTCTGTCATGTTTCTTATAATCTCTCTTTTCGTAGGAAATTTGTTTCTTACATTCTCTATTTCTGCGGGAGAAAAAGACGGTGACTTAAAGGATTTTTGGATGGGAAAATTTTACTATCTCTTATTTTTTTCATTAATTCTTGCCATAGCAATATTTTTTTTGGTTGAAACAAAAGCAGATTCTTTGCTGATTCTTGGAGCATCAATAGTGGGTTCCTCATTGCCATTTATGAAAATAAATTCCGTTCTAAGTTTTTTTGATAATTCTGTTTTTGATTTTAATTTTTTATTGCTTTCTGAATCTTACACAGTATTTGTATGGGCATCAACCATCGGAATTGTTCTTATTTCTATGGGGATTGGATTGAGATTTTTCGGATTTGGAATATCTGTTATGAAAAGAATTAACGAGTATTTTAAAGATGTTAAACCGAAAGAAGAAATGAATGTTAAAAAGAAAATGAAGGGAAAGACTAAATCTTAATCAATGTAATATCTTCTCGACAATAAATCGATACGTTTTTGCAATAATGATGAATAATGTTCTAGAAATTTAACATCTTTGCTCACCTCACCATTTTCGAGCCCCCCAATGTAAATTTTATGTTCATAATCTAGTGTTAGTCCTCCTCCAATGACCAATGTAGAAAACAAAACCAAAATTCCTCCATTCAGAGCAAACTTCTCCAGTTTCATTTTATTCTCTTCGGTCTTTCTTTTCCAGTCTTTTGACAAACGAACTTATGAATTTTTTGTGTTCTTCTTTTTTTTGCTTCAATTCCTTTACAGTGTAGTAATCTACATCTTCTTCCCTATGCTTGTCTAGTTTGGCATTTGATATTATTTTTCTCCCGATATCCTCTGACAGGCATACTTCTTTGTTTGATATGGAAGCAAGTTTCTTGCTTGATGGAATGAGGTTCCCTAATGTCATGAATTTCATCACTTTGCCTTCTTTTTTTGTTATTATCTCCCCCTGATTTATTGAAATTCCAAAATCAATTTTCTGCTTGAATAATCTGTTATGCTTGTCCAATATTTCCCTTATTTGCTCGGAGATTTCCACAGCCTTTCTTTCGTTCTTGAAAGTTCTTGTTATGGCCGGAGAAAATATAAGGAATATTGAATCCTGATTTTCATAAATCAAAGTGTTATTTTCCTCTCCCAGATTTATTACGTCTTGAAATGTCTTTTTTGTGCTTTCATCTAGCCTAGACAACATCCCGAAATTTTTTGTTTTTAGACAGATTAACACTGCGTTTTGTTTTTCTCCGCTTAAGGTGAGTGCCAATTCTAATCTTTTGTTGACTCTGTCTTTTATGGAAAATTCTTCTGGAACGGTCTCCTTTGGAGTTTTTATTTCGTTCCTACCTTCAACAATCCTTGGAATATGGCCGAAAAAACTTTTTGTACTTTTCCTGAAAAACATAAAAATAACAATTCCTGAAACGAACACTAAAAACATCCATGCAAGAGGGTATCTTGATATCACGCTAAGACCTGAGATTTCCTTAACGTCTATGACCCCTCCCGTGAGAAGAATATTTTCAGAGACCTTGCTTTCTCCGTCAGAGAGAATGTCTACCAGATAATTTCCGTTTGGGGCGCTTAAAAGATATTTTTTTGTTTCATCAATTTCCAATTCTGCGTTGATGTTTGTTGTTTGTTCACCTATCTTAACCAAGAGAGTCTTATTATAAAAAACATTTCCTATATTTGTGACAACAACTGTTTTGTTTATTATCTCCACTTTTGCATCTTCTTTAGGGATTATTTTAAAGCTGTCTTCTTTTGTCATTTTGTTTGACAATGCAACAACCCTCCATTCCGAAGGTGGTTGGTTATACTTTGTTGAAAATTCAATTACCTCATCCGTAGGAATTTCTTTTTGTTCAAAAATTGTGTTTTTGCTATCTTTTATTGTTATGACTGCAATTGAATTAATTTTTTCACCTGTTTGGTCGTGAAGAATTGCTCTGACCTTTAGTGATTCTCCGGGCTGGATTTCCTGATCTTCAAAAACAATCTCCAAACTTGTTGGGACTTGTTTTATGAGTATGTTATAATCAAAGAATCCTGTGTTTGAAATATCTCCAAGAGGGTCTTTTTCGTAAGCAGTTATCTTGAATAAATACTGTCCTGCTTTTGATTCCTTCAGCATGGAAACATTAAATGAAAAAAAACCGTTTTTGACTGTTTCAGTATATGGGTTTGTGGAGCTGTTTCCAAGAAGTATATTCAATTCAGCAAAGCCGTTTACAGGCAAACCGTTTTCTTTTGTGGCTGTTCCTTCGACAATAATATTCTCTCTTGGTTCAAATTCCACTTTTTCAGTATTTACGCCTACAGTTATGGCCTTCGAAATTTTAAATTCGTTGCTGAAGATAAATTCCTGTGGTTTGTCTTCAAAATATGTCTTAATTTTGCATGTACCTTTCAATGAACCTATGAATTTTTTTATCAGCAGTATTGACTTGTCAATTTTTATTGTTTCATAAGGGGGAAGGTCAACTTCCTCTTTTGGGAGTTTTTGTTCTTGTCCGTCGCATATCAGAGAAACTTGTAGAAAATCATAAATCCCCGTCGACGTTGTTATAGTCAGAGGCACAGTCATTCTGTCGCCCAAATTGTAAACTTCTGCCGGTTGCTGATTGATGATTATTTCGGCGGAAACAAGTGATACCAAGAATAGTGCAAATGTTACTAAAAGTACCTCTTTTTTCATTTTTTTAAATAAGAACACTTCTTTATAAATTTTCTTGCATTTTCATACAATACTTCCAATTTCCCAAGAAAATTTAAAAACGTGTTTCCCTTAAAATCTAAATGAAAAACAAAGAGGGTTTTGAGGTTACTCCTTGGGAAGTTTCAGGAGAAATTGATTATGAAAAACTGATAAAGGAGTTTGGATTAAAACAAATTCCAAAACTCCCGGAATCTTTTAATGAAAATGTTTTATTTAGAAGAAAAATAATCTTTGCCCACAGGGATTTTGACAGGATTCTGGAGAATATAAAAAACAAAAGAAAATTTGTGATGATGACGGGATTAATGCCCTCAGGCAAATTCCATCTCGGACATGCAATTGTTGCACAACAATTTTTATTTTATCAGAATTTGGGGGCGAAAATCTATATTGCCGTCGCGGATTTGGAGGCGTATAATACCCGGAAAAAAAATCTTGAAGAGTTAAAACAGATTGCAATTGAAGAATATCTGACAAATTACATTGCTCTCGGGTTAAAACCAAAAAACTGCGAGATTTATTTTCAGAGCAATAGAAGCAATGACGCAAAAAAATCAAATGCCTATTATCGCCTGGCTTCAAATCTTTCCCGCTATGCAACATTCAATGAATTCAAGGCAATTTACGGAGACATCTCTCCGGGAAAAATGAATGCCGCACTCTTACAGGCGGCAGACATGCTTCATCCCCAGCTAAAAGAATTTGAGAACTCTGTTCCAGTTGTTGTGCCTGTTGGGATTGACCAAGATCCTCACCTAAGAATCGCCAGAGACATATCAAAAAAGTATGAGGATTACAAATTTATCCAGTTAAGCTCAACTTATCACTTATTTCTGCCTGGCTTAAATGGGGGAAAAATGTCTTCAAGCAATGAAAATTCATTTATCGCTTTGACCGATTCTCCTCGTGAAGTTGAAACAAAAATAAAAAAATACGCATTTTCAGGAGGGAGAGACACTCTTGATGAACACAGAAAACTCGGAGGCATTCCCGAGAAAGACGTTTCATTCCAGTATCTGAAATACTTCTTTGAGCCAGATGATAAAAAGCTACGGCAAATTTACGATGATTACAAATCAGGTAGACTTTTGACGAGTGAACTTAAGGACTACACAATTGAAAAAATAAATTCTTTTTTGAAAGAGCATCAAAAGAAAAGAATTCTGGCAAGAAAACAGATTGGGAAGTTTATTGAATTCTAGCATATAAATGTTTAAAAGTAAGTAACCAATTAAATCTTTATGAGTGCTTTGGAGGATATTGAACTTGAAAGAACAAGGGAGAAATTGGGAGCACTCGTTTTATTGACACAGGATTCTTCACCAAGACCTCAACACGTTTTTCTTGAGGCCGATGTTCTTAACGGAGTTTTAGACCTAATTGAAAGCAATTATGCTCAAAGAGATGAAGGAGAAGATGGTCGTAAATATTACAGTTTGACAAACGAAGGGTGGAATTACGCAAGAAATATCTTAAATACTGCCAAGTGGATTTTATGAATTTTTAGAATTAATGTCGTATGTTTCCAAAACTTCAAGTCTAATTTTGTAAAGTCCTTTTTCTTTCTCCAACCCTAATCTGTTGAGGGTCTCCATCGACAAATCAACAACTCTTTTATCATGAGGAATTAATCTTCCTCTTTTATCTTCAACATAGGGTCCTTTATCATTCGCGACTGCAAGAGTTGATGTTCCGATTTCTCCGTCCACCAAATTTGTTAGGCGAACAAGTGCAGGAATTGCTGTTTTTGTCCTTGGATTGAGGGCAACTGTCGGCAGGTAATCATGGAACGGTGCGCCGGTTGCAGTTTTTCCGGGAAATCTGTTAGAAGTGTAAAAGCTTGCAATTCCTTCGAATACATATGGCTCTTCGTTGTTTGGGAGTACCAAAACTTTCTTTGGACTGAAATTCCTGGAACCACCAAGAGTTCTAGTCTCTTTCGACATTTTTACTATGTCGAGAATTTCTTCTTTTGTTGTTCCATACTCATAAAAGAATTCTTCGGGAAATTTTGATTCCAAACCAGTTCTCTCTTCATTGGAATAACCAATTCTGGGAATGAACAGCGACGGTGCGGTAGCTAGTACATACGCCGTTGACATGAGGAATTTTCTTCTTGTTATCATTTTAATTTTCACCAGATTTAGACTGCACTTTTTTGCACTAAACTCCGAATTGAACTTATCTAGAATCAGCGTTTATAAATTTTTCCCATATTTTGAAGAAAAAAATTGTTTAGGCAATAAATTCCGTGTCTAAAGACGGATAAGACGATTTATTCAAAGAGTTTTCAGATTATGTGGGAGAATCTTTGAGCTTTGTAAAACACTGAAATGCAGGTCATAATTTCCAAATAAAACTTTTTAGGACATAAATGTTTATTAACATTTATCTTGAGTTGAATTTATGATATTTCCAAACGAACCGCTTTATGTTGTTAATGGACTCGGGGTTTTGAACGGGGAAACAGGCAATTGTGGATTTGCCGTAGGTCTAAGACCCGATATTGCAAAGAGATTTTATGGAAGAGAGGTTACAGGAAAAGAATTTGATTGTATAAATACGGTCGGAAAGGAAATTGTAACATCTTTTTTTAAGGCAGGATCTTATATGGATAAACCATATTTTTTTATTCGCAATGAAAAAGGGAATAGAACTCTTCTTCTTCAATCATGTCAAACAGTAGGTAAGGCTTGTGATTTGGCAATTGATGGAGCAGAATTGGAAAGGGTAAAAAAATTTGACAAATTTACAATGGAAAATTTAGTTGAATACTCGCCGCACAATGTTGATTCAAAGATGCAGGCACTTTCTTTATTCAATCTTTGGAACAAATGGGTAATATCTGCTTACGCAACAACCTCCAAGATAACTGATTAATTTTATAAATCTCCTTTTTCTTTTCATTCCATGAAGACATTGTTTTTACATTCTGATTACATAAGATACAGACCTGTGAAAAAAGCTTTGAAAAGCATTAAGGAACTGAATGAAAAAGATAAAAACGAAACAATTGTCAAAGATGCACTTGTTGTTTTAATCTCGGTTGAGAAACGCGATTCAGATGTTGATAAAATTGCCGGTAAACTAATTGAAAACATAAAAGATGTTGCGTCGCAGGTTAAGACGAAAAATATTGTTCTTTATCCTTACGCTCATTTGTCTTCGAGCTTAGCAATTCCGGATGTTGCAGAAAATGTCCTCTCAAAAGCTGAGAAACTGTTGAAAGATTCAAAGGGATTTAATGTTTCAAAGGCTCCGTTCGGTTATTACAAAGAGTTTGAAATCAAAGTAAAGGGGCATCCTCTCGCCGAGTTAAGCCGAGAAATTGAATCTGAAAACAGGGAAGAGGAGAAGGATTATGACCCGAAGCAGTTGCTTTATGAGATAAAGCAGTCGAAATTGGACACTTCGAAATTAAAGCAAAATGACCATCGAATCATAGGACAACAGATGGAATTATTTCACATGAATCAATCTTCGCCAGGAATGCCTTACTGGTTGCCGAACGGAGTTGTAGTATACAATGAACTTATAAAATTTTGGAGAGAAGAACACAAGAAACTTGGTTATCAGGAGACAATGACTCCTCTGATGAACAAAAACTCCCTTTACAAGATTTCCGGGCATTGGGAGCATTACAAGGATAATATGTTCATTTCCGACACAAACGAAGGTCAATATGGATTGAAAGCAATGAATTGCCCGAATGCAATGGTTATTTTTGGTTCGAAGTCCAGAAGCTACAAAGAACTTCCATTGAGGCTTTCTGATACGGACAGGTTGCACAGATATGAACTCTCCGGAACCTTAAGCGGACTTTTGAGGGTGAGATCTTTCCAGCAAGATGATTCTCACAATTTTATTTCTGAAGATATGATTAAAGATGAGTACGAACAAATATTCAGAATCTGCGATAAATTTTACAGCATTTTCAACATGAATTATTCCTTCCGGCTTGGAACTCGGCCTGAGAAATTCATGGGAGACAAGAAACTTTGGGACAAGGCGGAAAAGGTTTTGAAAGAAGTTTTGAAAAATTCAGGAAAAAAATTCAAAATTGAAGAAGGCGACGGCGCATTTTACGGACCAAAGATAGACATATTGATGAAAGATTCCCTGAACAGAGAATGGCAGATGGGGACAATACAACTGGACATGCAGATGCCTTTGAGATTCGGATTGAAGTATCTGGACAAAGACGGGAAAGAAAAAACTCCGATTGTCGTTCATAGAGTTATTTACGGAAGCCTTGAAAGGTTCATAGGAGTTTTACTTGAGCATACAAATGGAAGATTGCCTACATGGCTTGCACCAATTCAGGTCAGAGTTTTGAGTTTTACAGACAGAAATGTTGAATACGCGAAAAAATTAATTCTTAAACTTGGAGAGGAAATTCCCGAGTTGAGGATTGACGCTGACTTCAGGAACACAACAGTTCAGGGAAAAGTAAAGGATGCGGAAATAATGAGGATTCCATATATAATTGTTCTTGGTGACAAGGAGCAGGAATCAAAAACCGTGGCAGCAAGAGTAAAAGGAGACAGAAAAATAAAATCCCTGAAAACAGAAGATTTCATAAGCGGTTTGAAGAAGGAGATTGCGGAAAGAAGTTAACGCATCTCTTTTACAATACTCATCAAGTTTCTGACGTTTTCTCTTACTACTGGATCTTGAGTGTTTCCGTTTTTGAAATAACTTCCAACAATCGCCCCGTCTGCGATTTCTAACTGCTCGTGAACGTTGTTCAAGTTTACCCCTGCGCCGACGATTAATGGAAATTCCTTATTTAAAATACTCCCAAGAATTTTTTTGTAATCCATTAATTTTTTTATCGGTGTTTCAATTCCCGTGCCATCGCCGGTTGTGACTATTGCCTCGCATTTTCTCGAGGCCTTGTACAAATCATATGAAAGATGATTTCCGGCGGGTTTTGTGTATTTGAAACCAACTCCTCCAAGGACAACAATATCTTCAAATCTATTTCTTAATCTTTCATATTTTGAATGTACTAAATCGGTTTCTTGTACGCTGTCGAATTGGACAAATTTTACACCGAAGTGGTTAGCAATAAAAAAACTTGAATAAGGATTCTTTAATATATTTACTCCTGTGATTAATCTTGGAAATTTTCCTGCCGATTCATTCAAAAGAGTGAGCACATCGTTTGTTGTTCCGTGATAATCCTCTATGATTGCTGCGTTTACATCTTCTTCTTGATAAATCTCCAACTCTTCCAAAGCTCTTTTTACCTTTTCTTTTGTATCTCCTCCGGCGAGATGAATCATTCCGATAATGGGTTTTTTTATTCGAAAAAGTTCATCAAAGTTTCTCCCCATTTTAAGAAATCAAAATAGCACTTTATAATAATTTATATCCTAAGATATGATGGAACACAATTTTTGCAGAATAGAAAATAATTAAAAAGCACTTTTCCTTGTTGTTTTATGAACGCGAACTTTTATCTTGAGAAACTTCATGCCTCGGACGAATTCAAGGATTTTATTTCAAAAAATCCTTCTGCCGTGCTGTGCTCAGGATTTTTTGTGATTGACAAGGAAAAAAACAGCAATCAGATGAATTTTGATTATTCTTCAAATGAATTGGACAAAATTTTCAGTTTTCAGGTAGGGGACAAAATAGTGGTGAATCTGCTCGACAAATTCGGCGACAAAAACGTTTCGCAAGTCAGCGATAATCTGGATTTTGAATTCAAGGAGATTGAATCGCTGATTGAGAAGGAAATGAAAAACCAAAACTCCAGCAATAAAATCCAAAGAATAATGCTCTCCTTACAGGAGAAGGAAAACAGAAATTATCTTTTCGGGACAATTTTTGTATCGATGTTCGGCTTGATAAAAACAACAATTTCCCTTCCAGACAAGAAGATTGAAGAGTTCGAGAAAAAATCTCTTTTTGACATAATAAAAATAACGAAGTGACAATCAAATATCTCCCACACACATACTTTGCCTCAATCCTCGCATGAACTCTTCCCCATAAAAATCGTTTTTTAATATCTTTTTTGCTTTTTGGTTATCACTTTCATTTCCATTAACATACATCTTAAACAAAATATCTCTGCCTTGTCTGCTGTCAAGCATTTTTCTCCCCCATCCAATTTTATCTTTTCTGTAATCCATAACAGAAGCGTGTTGTTCTTTGGTTATCACATTTTCTTTAAGCATATATTCCCATCTATCATCATTTAGCATAACAAGTGAGTGAGATTTTAGACCCAAATCTTCCACTACCTGTATTCCTTCTTCATCACGTTCAACGAAAAAGAAAACGTCATTAATTTTTCCTCCCCACTTCCTTATTTTTGGAACCCATCCTCCTATTGAAAAACCTTCGTTGTTCAAATCGGCTATGTGAATTACTTTTCTCCCTTTGATATCTGCCCCTAAGTTTCTTCCATTCTTGTAGATTGCAAGATGAGGCATGCCTAACCGTGATGCAACAGGGCTTGAAAAAAACCAGTCCTTGCTTTCTCCCCCGGAAATCACATAATCTTCATTTTGATATTTTGTTTTAATTACCAAAAAATCCGCAAGGTCCTCAATGACACTAAGATAATCTTTGCCGTTTTTCATAACATTTTCCGAATCTACATAATAAGGTCCGACTCTTCCCGAGGTATACGGCAGCCATACTTTCTCTTCGTCAGTAAAAGTAAATGCTTTGTTTCTTGCAAGAATTTCCAGATAATTTTTTTCACGTGGAGAAATTAAATTCATTAATAAAAATGAGAAGCATTTCTTTTTAAAAATTTGTGTGAATTTTATGCTATAAGATTATGCAGATTAAGTGAGCGCTAAAAAATACAAAAATCAAAGCTCTGATTCTATCACTTGTTGGAATGCGCTGAAAGGATATGCTCCTGCAAGAAGTGTTCCTTTTCCAGAATCAGATTTCATTATTATGAATCCTGGGGTTCCTTGAACTCCTGCTCGTGAGCCGTCAGACAAGTCCTTTTGAACTTCGCTTTTGTATTTTCCTGAATCCAAGCAAGAACCGATATCATAACCTATTTCACTTGCCCAGGTTTTCAAGTCATCATTTGTGTATACTACTGTTTTTGTCACAGCTCCTGTTGAACTGCCTGAATCAAGAATGTTCTGCTCTGAGAATATTTTGTCATGATATTTGAAGTATGCCGCATCACCGCCTTTCTCACGCACGCACTCTACTGCCTCAGCGCTGGATTGTGCCATTGGATGTATGCTTGTCAATGGAAAGTCACGAAAAACAATTTTAACTTTTCCAGAATCAACATATTGAGACTTTATTTGAGGATATGTTTCTGTCCAAAATTTTCTGCAGAAAGGGCATTGATAATCGCTGAATTCAATTATTGTCATGGGTGCGTTTGGATCGCCAAGAACAGCGTCATCATCAACGCTTGCGCTTACCACTGAAGGTTGAGTATCGGGGGTTGTTCCCGTAGTGCCTGTGTTCGTGGTATTGCCGTTTGGGCTTGTGAACATGAAAACTGCGCCAATAAGGATGAATGCAATCAGAACAAATGTTGAGTATTTCCACAAATCCTGTTTTTTTATTGTTATGCTTCCTGTTTCTTCACTCATTTTTAACTTATGACTAAAATAAAAATGATTTAAAAATGTTTTGTTTATTTTTTCTGAACTAATTTGCTAATGTTCCACTAACCGAAGAGTTTGTTGTAGGTGTTGTTTGCTCAATCTCGCAAATTGATGAACATCCGTCTCCATTCACGAGATTTCCGTCATCGCACATTTCTACGCTTTCTACAAGTATCAAGTCACCACATTCAGCTGTGCATTTTCCGAGGGTGTCGCCGTGTGCAAGATGCGCTTTCACGGCAGGTATTGCGATATTGATGTTGACCACTTTTGTTTCGTTTCCTTCTGAAGCAACATGACACACATCTGCCTTGTCTCCACCGACAACAAGGAAAGCCCACCACGGACGATTTGTCTTTATTATTTTTCCTGTTTCAGTGTCAATCAATGCTTCCAAATCAACTTCGGTGTTGAATATACCGAGCAGTCGTCCAGATTTCAATGCCTTTGCCTGGAAAACGGCTTTTCTTGTTTCTCCGTCGGCGATTTCCTTGATTTCAAATGTGAAGTTATTTGCAGATTTTATTTCATTCAATGCTATCTCCAGCGCTTCATCAGGAAGGACGATTATTTCCTGCTTGACTCCTGTTGAAAGCTCGGCCTTGAGAATTGTCTTGTTGTTTTTAATTTCTTGTTTGACAGAAAGTTCTGTGTTAACCTCTGCACCCTCAACCTCAATTGAGCTTGTTATTTTCTCTTTACCGTCGCGAATTTCTGTTTTTGTTTTAAACGTGACTTCAATTCCCTCGGGAGTTTCTATTTTTCTTTTGACGATAGATTCTGTTTTGCCGTCTTTTGTCTCTGTCTTTGTTTCTATTACAACCTTGTTTCCGTTTTCATCAAGAAATGTTCTTTTTTCCTTAACTTCGGTTTCCCCGTTTTTCGTCTTGGTTTTTGTTTCTACCTCAACTTGTCTTCCTTCTTCATCTGTAACTGTTGTTGTTTCTTTGGTTTCTTCTTGTTTTTCGTCTGAACTACTTCCCGAGTTGGAACTGCCGGAAACAGAATCTGTGCTTGAAGCATCAGAGCCGTCGCTTCCTGAACCGCTCTCGGCGGAAAAGACGCCAACGCTGAATACTAATCCTAATGTTACAAGAAAAATCAATGACAGGTTCACACCCTTTTTCATTTCGTATTAAAATTATCGGGATATTTAAAAGTTTTGATGAATTTTATGGGTATGGAGAGTGAGAGGGATTAATCTTATTGAATTTATATATACAGAATAATTTTTTTGATATAATCCTCTTATCCATTACAAAAACTAAAAATTCTTTGTCTAAATCATAATCCTCAAGAACTTTTAATACTTCTTTTTTTTCATTATCTTCTGCAGGTATCTCAGGTAACAGCTCTTTAAACGTTTTGATGTCCATAAAACGTGCGTGTCTGGGGATGCTTTGTTTTTTAATATCGCCGAACAGTTCAGGTTGTTTTTCTTCAATTAACTTTTTTAAGTTATCAACATTATTTTCAATTGTGTATAAAATTAAACCTCTTTTATTTTTAGGTAAGAATAACTTTAGTCTTTTTCTTTCTTGTTCATTAAGCCACGATGCATATTGTTCGTATTTGTCCATATCTCTTTTATTTTTTGTTAGGATAATAAGTAAATTGTTGTGATAAAGATAGTTAATCCTGTAATACCATAACCACCTACTTCTTTTTGAACCATTATCCCCCTGATGTTTTAACATTTAAAACCTTTTGGTCAAAAGACGCCCCCACCAGGCGCTAAAAAATTCTCCGAATTTTTGGCGACTTCAAGACAAGCATATCTTGAAGTAATCGAACCTGTCCAGGTTCGAGGACAACGCCCCCACCAGGAATCGAACCTGGATGCCTAAAAGGCTCCGCTTTCGAGGCGGATGCAGTACCATTGTGCCATAGGGGCTGATTAATTCTTGAAAACATTCATTTTAAATGTAACCTTTGTGTTGAGGATAAAGCTTTGCATTCCTATCAATATCCCGGAGAAAGTTCTGGCTACAAGGTAATTAAGCGAGAGAATCTCCACGAATAGAGCCATTAGCAGAATAACCAAAATGAGCCCTAATGCATTTATTGACAGATATGAAAATCCTCCCTTAAACAATTTGGAATTTGTTTTTTTGAAACCCCATGACCTGTTGATTTGATACGCAAGTAAACCCGACAAGACAAAAGAAAAAGATGCCGCAAGCAGATAGTAGGTTTGAGTATATTCCACGAGTATGAACAAAAACAAGAAATCCAAAACTGTTGTAGAGCATCCAACGATTGAGTATCTCAGGAATCGCGACTTTGCCTCGCTGTGATGTCCTCCAAAAGTTGTTATCAATTCCAGGAAGTTTATCACTCCTTTGTACATCTTAAACCAAACCAAAATATTTATAAAAATTTGACGGTTTTCATTGAAATGGATTCTTATGATAAAACGACTCGAGTTGTGGGAATTTTAGACCAATTAGATTTGTACAAATTAAAAAGAAACACTGGCAAGGCAATTCACGACTTGGAAAAATGCACAGAAGATATTTATCAATTTTTATTGACACTGAGGAAAAAACCTCAAATTTACGTGATAGGGGGAAGAGATAATGCCTCATGAACTTCCGCCATTGGAATATGGATATGATTCCCTGGAGCCGTGGATAGACAAGGAAACAATGGTCATACACCACGACAAGCACCACAAGGCGTATGTTGATAATTTGAACGCTGCGTTGAAAGGCCACGAAGAGCTACAGGACAAGCCCGTTGAGGAATTGCTGAAAAATCTTAATGCAATTTCAGAAACAATAAGGACAGCGGTTAGGAATCACGGAGGCGGACATTACAATCATTCGTTCTTTTGGAAATGCCTGGAGAAAAATTCCAAACCAATGGGGGAGATTCTCACGGCGATAAAAAAGGAATTTCAAAGCTATGAAAATTTTGTTGAAAAATTCAAACTCGCGGCTGTAACTCAGTTTGGAAGTGGATGGGCTTGGCTTGTTTTGAATCCAAGAGGGAAGAAACTCGAGATAATACAAACGCATGACCAAGAATCTCCGATATCCCTCGGGAAGATTCCACTTCTTGTTGTTGATGTTTGGGAGCATGCATATTATTTGAAATATCAAAATCGCAGACCTGATTATGTCAATGCATTCATGAATGTGATAAACTGGGAAAAGGTAAATGAAAACTATCTTGAAGCGATGGAGAAATAAAATGCAAAATAAACCGCAAAATTCAAAACAAAAAATAACAGAAAATTCAAAAATCGCAGAAGTTATCGAGATTTATCCTGAAGTTGTGCCGATACTTCTTGGTTACGGATTGCATTGTGTTGGTTGCAGTTTTTCGAGTTTTGACACTCTGAAGTCTGCGGTTGCCTTGCATGGAATGTTCCCAGAAGATTTTCAAATGATGCTGAAAGATTTGAATACAATAGTTGAAGAAGGATTGAAATAAAATGGCAAATAAATCCGGAACAACTTTATCAGGGTTAGAACATTATTTTGGAACTCGTATCGGAATAATCAGGGTGTGGCATAGAGATGGAGATATGGATGAAGATTTTGAGGCATGTAAGGAAGAATTTATCAATAACTTGAAAAGAGTAATAAGTGAAGATTTACCTGAAGAGGGGGGAGTTACGAACGATAGTTTAGAGGAACTTGTTGAGCTTGCGCGAGACAAGGATTTATCAAAAATAAAATCAGTTAAGGATTTGTACAGATGTTATTGCAGAATCACGGGAAAAAGATTTGAAGATTACGTATTTTGAAGAGAATCACTTCAAATTTCTCTCAAGAAATGCAAGTGTTTTTGCCCACGCGTCCTTTGTTTCCTCCGGCGCATAATTTGCTCCTGAAGGATTTGCAAACGCGTGTCCCACACCGTCGTAGATTTTTATTTCATTTTCTATTTCCAATTCGTTCAACGACTTCTCGAACTCTTCTACTGTTGAGACGGGAATTGACGTATCCTCTGCGCCAAATATTCCCAAGACAGGGTGATTTATTTTTGACAATTGATTTTTGTCGGCCACAAGATTTCCATAATAGATTACCGTTGCATTTATGTCGTCGCTGTTTAAACTGATTTGCAATGATTGCTGCCCGCCGAAGCACCACCCGAGAGATGCGATATTTTCTGTTTGATAATTTTCTTTCAAGTAGGATATTGCAGATTTCATATTTTCAATTGCTTCCTGCGGGTTTTGTCTTATGTTTGCTGAAAGTTCTCTTGCTCTGTTGGCATCATCAGCGACTTCTCCGTTGTAAAGATCAACAGCTAGAACAACATAACCTTGTCCTGCCAAATTGTCAGCCATTTCTTTTATGTTGTCGTTAAGCCCCCACCATTCATGAATCATTATGACTCCGGGATAATCTCCATTTTTCAATGGTTTGGCCAAATATCCGCCGGCATTCTTATGATAGTTGACGCTCTTTCCAATGATTTGATACTTTGCATCTTCTTTGAACATTCCCGAATTTTTTTGTCCTTCCATGTTAATCAAGTAAAAACCAAGCGCGGCAAAAACAAGCATTCCAAAAATTATTGAAGCCAGTTTTTTGGTTTGTTTTTTCACTTAAGGAAAAAGAAATTGGATTTTAAAAGTTTTTACATGCGATAAGTTCCATCTAATAATTTTTTTTCAAATCCCTGATTATGTGCGTTAACGTTATTACAAAAATAACAATAAAAATTCCCCCGATTTGATACCACAATGGCATTGTCCCAAGATAACTCCATATGAATGTAAACGGCAAAATACCCAATGCCGTCGCTAAAATGTAGATTTTGAAATTAACTTTGCTAAAAAGCCCGAGTGCATAACTCAAGATGTCGACGGGAGTGATCATTCTCAGTAACAAAATGTCCAGGAAAAGATTTTCTTTTGGGATTTTTGATTCAATACTGTTAATTGTTTTTAGCGAAATGAATCTTTTCACTAAGGGAACACCATAAGTTCTGCAAATAAAAAATACTATAATCGATCCCAAAATCCATCCGGCATAGGTGAGAATTCCTCCCAGAAACCATCCGTACACGTTTGACACTATCGGAATAAGGGGCATCATGCTTACTGGCGCAAACACGACGGCAAAAATTGTTATGAAAAAATAAACCAAAATTCCATAGTAATTATTTCCTATTGCAGATTCAAGAAATTCCATATTTTGTCTGACAAGATATGATGAAAGAACAAAAAGCCCAAGAACAAAAAAAATTCCGAGCAATGATTTTGTTTTT